>Ga0334883_1000019_pt1 | contig 279758 bp, 206 predicted proteins | sample GraSluR1_MG_6_FD_207230 | JGI IMG/M metagenome (GOLD analysis project Ga0334883, IMG submission 207230) | Sludge microbial communities from methane-producing bioreactor in Wageningen University, Netherlands - Granular Sludge_09_05-R1 | ecosystem: Engineered > Bioreactor > Anaerobic >...
GCGAAGGTCGCGCTGATGGTGTGATCGGCGGTGACGTTGAGGAAGGCGTAGCTCGCGAGCGCACCCTGCGAGACGCCGTCTACGCCGACATCGACGACGTGATAGCCCGCGTCCGCGGCGACGGTGAAAGTGATGTCGTCACCGTGGTTCACCGTCTGCGGCGTTCCCGGTGTGAGGCTGCCGCCCGCGCCGGCTGTCGGCGTGATAACGTACGTGTTGAGGGCGAAGGTCGCGCTGATGGTGTGGTCGGCGGTGACGTTGAGGAAAGCGTAGCTCGCAAGTGCGCCCTGCGAGACACCGTCCACGCCGACATCGACGATGTGATAGCCCGTGTCCGCGGCGATGGTGAAGGTGATGTCGTCACCGTGGTGCACTGTCTGCGGCGTCCCCGGTGTGATGCTGCCGCCCGCGCCGGCTGTCGGCGTGATCACGTACGTGTTGATGGCGAAGGTCGCGCTGATGGTGTGGTCGGCGGTGACGTTGAGGAAAGCGTAGCTCGTGAGCACCCCTTGCGACACGCCATCCACGCCGACATCGACGATGTGATAGCCCGCGTTTGCCGCGATGCTGAAGGTGATGTCGTCCCCGTGGAGCACCGTCTGCGGCGTCCCCGGCGTGATGCTGCCACCTGCGCCTGCCGTCGGCGTGATGATGTGGGTTATGAGCGCTTCGTACGCGCCGGTATCGCACGCGCCGCCGGCAGGGAAGGGACGCGCTGTGCCGCGTTGATCGACGGTGATTGTGATTCCGCAGCCATTGATCCCGTTGGGGACAATGTCCCGCGCCGGGCTGCCCGCGAGCAGGGCGCGCGTCCAGGTGGGACCGCCGTTGTCGTCCAGTGGGCCGAGCAGCGGGTCACTGCCGGTGATGTCGCCGGTGGCTGTGAAGATGCCCGTACATCCCGGGACGTTTTGCACCAGGTTGTAACCGCCGGAATTGGTGACTTCACCCTCCCAACTGGTCTGGTAGCAATCGGTGAAGACATCACCGGTGGGGGAGTCGTCCACGTTGTTGGATAAAATTGTATTCGTCAGTGTTGCTGTCCATCCCTGAAACAGGCCACCGCCGTCTCCCGCATCGTCGCCATCGCTATCGGCGGTGTTTCCGGCAACGGTCACGTGGGTCAGGTGCAGGACATCATAATTCAACAAGCCCCCACCATCTCCGGCAGTCTGGTTGTCGCTGACGGTACAGTTGACGAGAGATAGCGCACCGGCATTGTAGATACCACCGCCATTTTGGTTGGCTTGATTATTGCTGACGGTACTGCCGGTCAGCGTCATCTGGCCCATGGTGTTGGCGATACCGCCACCCTGCCCTCCAGTTTGGTTGCCGTTGACTGTGCTGTCGATCAGATTCAGTTGCATACTGGCTTCCCCATCAGATGTGCTGGCAATCCCGCCGCCGCCATCCCACTCGTCAAGCGCCTGGTTCCAGTTGACAGTGCTGCGGTTCAGGTTGACGCTCACCTGGGCGCCATAGCTGCTATACTGAATGCCGCCACCGCCGCGACTGGCGATGTTCCAATCAATGGCACTGTCGTCGATATTTAGCGTGATGTCGCCAACATTGGCCCACATCCCAATGCCGCCGCCGAATCCGTTGATGGTCGTCTGGTTGAAATTGACGGCGCTCCGGTTCAACGCCAACGTCAGGGCATAGTCGCCCACACCGTAGATAAAGATGCCGCCGCCATCCAGTTCGGAGGTGTTGCTGACAATCTGGCTGTTTTCTACGACAGCCGTCAGGTCGCCCCCCTCTATGGCCAGGAGTATGCCTCCGCCTTCACTTGCCGTATTGGAAAAAATCGTGCTGGCGGTGATGAGCAGTGTGCTGTCGATACCGTACAGACCGCCGCCATCCCATGCCGCCCGGTTGTGGCGGAGCGTAGTTTTAGTGAGCGTGAGTGCACCGCCGGCATAGATGCCACCGCCGCAGTTCTCAGGACAACTCCACCCGCCCTCGTCGACTGCGCCATTCTCCACGGTGAGGTTGTCCAGGGTCAGCGCACCCGTGTCCGCGACGTGGAAAAGACGGAATTCGTCTTGGGCGCTCAAGTCGCGCCGGATGGTGGCTCCGTTGCCCTCGATGACGATGGGACTGGTGATACTTGGTAGGCCGTTATTGCCGCCGGTCACATTATCTATCGCGTTGAGCGTGTAGACGCAGCCCGCGGCCACTGTGATCGTGTCGGCTTCCCCGTTCGCATTGGCGGCGTTGATGGCCGCAATAAGCGCGGGTACGTCCCCGACGCCGCCGAGGCAACTGCCGGTCAGGTCGAAGTTAGCAGCTTGTGCCTGAAAAACGGTGGAGAATAGCAAAAGAGAAATTATGAGTACTGCGCTTAACGTTACGAGTTGATACCAGGTTATTTTACGCACAGAGTCCATCCTTTCATGTTTTCATGGGTTTCGAGAGCATTTTTCTGATACTATTGGGTGAAATGTATCTGCTTCCGAGCAAGTTACATGATGTCAATTATATAGTCGTTGTGGAATTTAGGAAAAGGTTGAAGGGTGCCCGATTTTGATGAACTCGCATCAATTCTTAAACGCCTCTGTTCTCACTCGGTGTTTGTCTTGTCACTGGCTTTGGAGTACAATTTCCACTGTGTAGGATTGTGGTTATTGCCCTTTTCGCAAAACTCGCCCTCGCCACTGAGAGCGTTCTAGACATGTATGCCCAGGAGGTGTTGTATGAAAGGTACTGCCAAAACTTACGCTGTGCTGCGCGCTTACTGCGAGACCGTGCCCCTCGTGGACTGCCACGATCACGCGATTGAGTGTGGGCCGAACCAAAAGGATGTCCTCGAGATGTTTGTCAACGGTTACTTCGCGAGCGACCTGCACAGCGCATCCTCCGATGCGGAGATGGCTGCGTTGGCCGACGCCGGACGTCCACTGGAAGAGCGCTGGCCGATCCTCGAACGAGCGTGGAAGCGCACGCGTTTTACCGGCTACGGGATGATGGTCCGCCGGGCACTCAAGGAATTCTACGGCGAGACCGACCTGACCCTCGCCGCGCTCCAACGGATGCAAGACAAGCTGCTCAATTACGAGGATGAGGTCTTCTTCGACAGCGTGCTTGAAAAGGCCAATATCGCCGTTCGCATCCTCGATATCTGGCCCGACGCGAAGAAGGTGCTCGATGGCACGCTCAAGCTGACCCCGCGTGGGCGGCTGGCGATCTCGCTCCCTGGCTTTCACGCCGTGCGCAGTTACGAGGAAGTGCAGGCTGTTGGAAATGTAGTCGGGCGGACGATCACCTCGCTGGACGAATACCTCGACGTCTGCCGGACGATCTTCGAGGGACACAAAGCCTATGGCGCGGTTGCGTTTAAGGATCAGAGCGCTTACACCCGGACCCTCGATTACGGCAATCCCACCCGCGCCGAGGCGGAGGCCGTCTTCAATTGGTTCATGGAAGATCCGCGCCGCAGCGCGTCTTATCCTGATGGCGTCAAGCCGCTGGATGACTACCTCTTCCACGCCTTTATGCGCATGGCGCGCGATCTGGACTTGCCGGTGCAGCTTCACACCGGGCACATGGCCGGGATTCGCAACGACATCGTGAAGACCAACGCCATCGGCCTGACCAAGCTCATCGAGCTGCACCGCGACGTGCGCTTCGATCTTTTCCACGCCAACTGGCCCTACAGCGGCGAACTGCTTTACCTCGGCAAGAATTATCCGAACGTGGCGCTCGATTTCTGCTGGGCCAACATCATCGATCCCATCTACTGCCAGACCATGTTCAAGCAGGCGCTTTCCAGCGTGCCGCATGGCAAAATCCACGGTTACGGCTCTGATGTGGGTGGCAGCAGTGTGGACATGGCCTGGGCGCACGCACAGATCGCCCGCGACAACATCGCCATCGCTCTGTCAGACATGGTGGAAATCGACTACCTTAGCCTGGATGAAGCCAAAGAGGTGGCCTACGCCTGGCTTTTCGGCAACGCTAACGACTTCTTCCGGTTGGGCCTATGAACACGCTGACCATTCCGCCAGAGTTACATGATTCGCACGATCTGCGCCTCTCGGCGTGGGGGCCGTATACCAAGCGCTACATGGGCATCTCGCACATCCCGGACGTGCGGACCGGGCTGCGCTTCGACGTGAGCGTGTTCCCCGGCCTGTACCGCCGCGGCATCCAGCCGCCCAACGTGCTGTGGGAATCCGGCTACCATCCCTGGGAGGCCGCGCCCGATCTGTCCTACGTCAGCCATCGCTTCGAGGTCATCTGGAAGGATCAGGTCTACGCCGACGTGGATTTCTGCCGTCTTGATGAAACCTCGGTGCTGGTGCGCGCGGCGTGCTTCAATCATACGAAGTCTGTGCAGAACCTCGTCTTGCATTTCATGGCCTCGCTGCACTTTCCACCACTGCGCACATATTCGACCGAGCCGCTGGATACGGCCCGCGTGGACTTGCCCGCAGGCGCGCTGTGGATCGAAGCCCTCGACTACGACTCTCTCGCACTTGGTTACGAGGGGCATCGCGCCAATCTTAGCTACGACGGCCTGACGCGCGGCGAAATCCGCGCGCACGGCTTTGTGAACGGCCTGGGCCTGGGGCAGGGCTTCGGCCTCACACCCGGCGACCGCGTGACCTACCGCTTCACGCTGCTGCACAGCTTGCCGGACGCCGTTCTCGTGCTGAGATACCACATGGACGATCCAGGCCCGCTGCCCGTCGCGCTTTCCGGCCTGACGGAGCAGGCGCTCGCGCTGGGCGGGACGGGCGACCTCACGACCTGCGTGATCCCGGTTGGCGACCTCCACTCAGGTGAAGTGACGCTCGTGCTGAAACCTCAGGGACAGGCGAGCCTGCAAGTGGACGGTTTCGCCGTGCTCTCGCAGGTGGATGCGCCGCATCTGCGTTTTGAGCCGGTGCGCCGCGATCCTGTGCCGGAGCTGCTTCCCGGTCCGCGCGACGACACGCTGTTGTTGCAGTACGCGCACGTTGCGGATGTCTACGGGCTGGCGTGGGGGGCGCATACGGGCGCGGCGGTCACCTTCCAGGTGCGCGAGTTCTTCTGCGACAACCTGGACACCACGCTGCGCTACAAAGTTCACGAGCACGTGCAGTTGCGGCTTTCCGGTCCGGGAGAGGGACACTACACCAACGTCTTCATCCGTCCCATTTTCCTGGAACCGGGCGCGGAGCGCGTCTTCTACGGCCTGATCTGCACCGGCAGTCCCGCACAAGTGCGCGCGCGATTGGCGGACTTCGACCCGGCGTCGCCTGTGTGGAACGATGTTCACAAAAAGGCCCGTGCCCGCGCCGTCGATCTCACGCCCAATCCGTCGGGTGCGGCTTACCGCTCCAGCCAGGAGCGCATGGCTGCGACGTTGCTCACCAACATCGTCTACCCGGTGCGCACGCGCGGAACGTGGATTCGTCACAGCACGCCGGGCCGTTGGTGGGATTGTCTTTATACGTGGGACTCCGGCTTCATTGGCCTGGGACTGGCGGAACTAGATCTCGACCGCGCACTGGACAACCTCAACGCCTATACCACTGCGCCCGGCACAAAAGACGCGGCCTTCATCCACCACGGCAGCCCCGTTCCCACGCAGTTCTACGTCTTTCACGAATTGTGGAACCGCACGCAATCCCGCGATTTGCTGGTCTACTTCTACCCGCGCTTGCAGCAGTATCACCGTTTCATGGCCGGGCGGCTGGGATCTTCGACGACACGCACTCTCAAGTCCAACCTCATTCGCACGTGGGACTACTTCTACAACTCCGGCGGCTGGGACGACTACCCGCCGCAGGTCTACGTGCGACACCACGGCTTGGAAGCTGTGGCAACGCCGGTGGTCAGCACGTCGCAGGTCATCCGCACGGCCAAAATCCTGCGCATGGCGGCGCTGGCCCTGGGGGAGGATCCCACTGAGTACGATGCGGACATTGAATTGCTCTCCGAAGCACTCCACACGCACGCCTGGGACGAAGAGGCGGGCTACTTCAGCTACGTCTTGCACGATGCGAAGGGCCAGCCGGAGGACATTCTGCGGCATGCGAGCGGCGTGAACTTCAACATGGGTATGGATGGCGCGTCACCGTTGGTCGCGGGGATTTGCACTCCAGAGCAGGAAGCGCGCTTGACCGCCGCGCTGATGTCGCCGGAGCGTCTGTGGTGTCGCTGCGGGCTGACAACCGTGGATCAGACCGCGCCCTACTACCGCGACGACGGCTACTGGAACGGCGCGGTGTGGATGTCGCATCAATGGTTTTTCTGGAAGGCCCTGCTCGATATGGGGCGCGCCGCCGACGCCTACCGCATCGCGCAGACCGCGCTCGACGTGTGGCAAGCTGAGGTTGCCGATTCGTACAACTGTTACGAGCACTTCATCGCGCAGACCGGGCGCGGCGCGGGTTGGCACCATTTCGGCGGACTCTCGGCCCCGGTGCTGTGCTGGTATGGTGCGTATCACCGGCCTGGGGGGGTGACGGTGGGGTTGGATACGTGGATTGAGGCGTTGGATGTGGCGGAAGACCGCCGCGCGCTTACGGCAAACCTGCGGCTGTTCGGGCCATCCCATCACGCGCCGGCCGTCATCGTCACATTGGACGCAGGTGTGGAGTATGTTGTCACCTGGAACGACGCGCCGCTCACGCATCACGTCCGCCATCCCGGCACACTCGAAATCCGCCTGCCTGCTGGCGTCGGTAAAGGCATCTTGCACATTCGATCCCGATAAATGTGTGTGCGGACTTCGCAAAAAAACCGGCGGGAAGTGTAATTCCCGCCGGTTTGGTTGGATGTTATGAACTTAGTTCTGGTGCTGGAATGGCCCGGCGGTGGCGCTGTTTCCCACTGCATCCACCGAAGTGACGTAGTAGGTGTACAGTACACCCTTCGAGCCTTTGAAGCTCATGCTGTGGCTGGTGACCAGGGCACTGTCGCTGTAGGTGCTACCGCCGACGAAGGAGACCTGACTGGTCGCCGGTTCGTCGGTGGTCCAGGTGATGCGGAACGAGCCGTTACTGCTGGTCTTGGCCGAAGCGACGTTGGAGATCACGGGTGGCGTAGTGTCGTCACCGCCACCACCACCGCCACACAGCGTTGCATCTACGCCGACTTCGTCCCACGCATCGGCGACATTTGCGGCGTAAGCACCCGCCACGGCGATGGTCGATGCGCGGGCAGCGCAATGATTGGCGTCTTCGGGCAGCGCGGTGAAACCCTGGAAGGCGATGTCCCGGGCCGCTGTGATGCCGATGCCGGTCACGTCGGTGCCGGAGGCGCGCAGCGGATTGGCGTTCTGCCCACCTTCTGACAGCAGATAGAACCAGTGGTTGGCGATGCCGCTGTTGGTGTGAACGCCGCCGTTATCGGAGGTGCCGGTGTAGCGATCGGCGTAGTGGGAGGGATCACCGTCTTCGTTGGGATCGGCCATGTTGCGGATGCCGTTGTCGCCAACGGTGATGTCTTCACCCACAGTCCAGTTGCCGGTGCCGTAGTAAAATTCGACGGCGGCCGCCATAATATCCGAGAAGGCTTCGTTCAGCGCTCCCGATTCGTAAGAGTAAATCAGGTTGCTGGTGGCCTCGGTGACGCCGTGACTCAACTCATGCGCGACCACATCCAGGTCGCCGCACAGTTCGAGGAAGCTCACGCCGTCGCCATCGCCGTAGGCCATCTGTGTGCCGTTCCAGTAGGCGTTGACGTAATTCGAGGAGAGGTGCGCGGACGAGACCATCCCTTGTGGATAGTGCGCCAGCCAGTTGAAACCGTGAATGGCCAGATAGTAGTTGTCGGTGACATTGGCATAGAAGTGCGCGTCCACGAGGGCCGGTTGCCCGGGGGACGTGCGCCCGGCCAGAATCCAGTTGTCGTCGGCGTCGGTTGCCAACGTGCCGGGCAGGCGGCTGCGGTTGCGGGCATCGTAAGTGGTCTGGCGACCATTCGGCGTTTTGAGCTGATAGACGCCGCTGACATAGGTCGTCAGACCGGTCATGTCTTTTGTATCGCCCACCACGCCGATGCCGCTGCCGGTGGTCAGGCCATCATACGTCGCCAGTATTTCGCCGGTACCGGCGTCAATCCAGGCAAACCACCGGAAATCATCCCCACGGGTCTCGACCTTGTAGAAGTAGAGGCCCGTCGCCGGATTGATCATCAGGGTAGTGGACCACGCGCCGTTGGTACCGAGCTTCTCAGCGGCAGCGGCCTGAGCCTTGCCGGGGCTGAGTGTGACTTCATTGCGGGATTCGATGGCGGGATAGTGTGCGCCAATGACGGCGGTGGCTTGCCCGCTGGCGTCACGGTAAACGGTGATTTGTCCGCCCAAGACCAGGGCGTTGCCGAAATACTGCTGGTAGCGTTCGGCGGTCAAGTTGCTGACGGCCCGGGACCCAGCCCTGGCGACGTCGTTGGGCAGCCGAAAAGCCGCCGCATCCTGACCTGACAGCGCTCGGAATCCACCTGGGCCTTCTGCGGCGAAGGACGGCGTGACTGCCAGCGTCAGAGAGACAAGGATAACCAATACAACACGAAATAGCTTGGACATCAGATCTACCTCCTCTTTTGGGTTGATTGTGTAATGTAGTGGTGTGGTGAACCCTTTTTGCTTTAAACGTGACAATACCGTATTCCTCCTTGGCTCGGACTTGCTGTGCGCACACCCTTAGCTGGTGCGGTGCATAACATAAGAATATGACGTAAAATCACATTAAAAGTTGCGGGCAAACTGGACGAATTTCTCATGTTTCCTGTTTTCACCGAATAAACTGGCATCGTATCTCGTTAATATGTATAGAAAAGCGAGCGACAACATGACAGCAACGACGATACCGGCAGGAATCGAATGTGAATGGATTGCGCGTGCACAGCAAGGCGACCGGCAGGCCTTTGCCGAACTGGTGCAGCGTTATCGTGCGGGCGTGGTCAATGTCGTATACCGCATGTGTGGCGATGCCGATCTGGCCGAGGATGCCGCGCAGGAAGCGTTCATTCGCGTGTGGCAACACCTGCCGCGTTACCAACCCCGCTCGTCTTTTCGCAACTGGGTGTATCGCATTGCGACCAACGTTGCGCTGGATGTGTTGCGGCGTGAGCGGGATGCGACGGACATTGAGATTGTGCCGTTGGTCGCTGCGCAGAGCAACCCGGAAGCCGCCGTCGAACGCAGCGAGCGCGCCGACCGGGTACGCCAGGCTGTGCTGGCGCTGGCTCCCGCAAGTCGCGCCGTGCTGATTTTGCGGGAATACGAGGCCCTTTCATACAAAGAGATCGCCGAAACACTTGACATCCCTATGGGAACGGTGATGTCACGTCTGAACTACGCGCGCACACAATTGCGTGAAACGCTCAAGGGGTGCCTGGAGGGTGGATGATGGATCATGTACTGGAATGGCTACAGGCTTATCACGATGGTGAATTGCCGGAGCGAAAAGTACGCCGTGTAGAAGAACACCTGGCGTACTGTGAAAGTTGTTGCGCCGAACTGGAAGCGCTACGAGCAATGTCGTCGCTGCTGCAAGAAAGTCCGGCAGCCGGCGATCTGATGCGGCCTGACCGGTTTGTCGCCCAGGTGGGATTGCGCTTGCAGCGTCGTCCGGAGCAGACTGTCACGCGGCGGGTACTGGAAACCGGTTGGCGGCTCGTTCCGGTGGGCTTGCTCGGTGCATGGGCTTTTGTGCAGACGGTGCTTATCGTTCTTTCAGGCATCCTGATGACGCAGAGTTTCCCTGCGACCGCAGGTCTCTTCTCATCTGTCGTGCCGCCTGTTTCGGTCAATTCCTTGTTGACCGGATTGCACTGTTTCGCTGGCAAAGGCTTGAGCGATTGGCTTGAGGTTTTGTCGTGTGCAGCGAGATGGTTCGGCCCTCTGGGATGGCCAATCGCATTGAGCATCGTCCTGGTTATGGGCATTGCCCTATTGTATTTGAGTTGGTTAGCGAGTTGGTGGGTACGCCACAATCGCATAGAAAATGTACCAATCGTATGAAAAAGGAGAAAAAAGAAATGGATCACACAAAAGTATTGAAACGTGCATGGGAGATTCTGAAACAGTACCGCGTACTGTGGATCTTCGGCTTGATTTTGGCGCTGACGACGGCATCTTCGGGATCGCAGGCTACTCTCCGGTTTAGCGGGGATGACATTCCCTCAGAATATCAATACCAGCTTCCGGAAAATGGCGATGCACGAGAGCTTCGAGAGCTTTTTGCGCTGCTGGTGCGCTGGTTAAGCGGCGGTTCATGGCAGCCGCGACTTGTACCTGTCGTCCTATTCTTCGCCGTCTTGATTCTTGTCATGTTCGCACTCATCATCATCGCCACGATAGCGCGTTACGTATCGGAGACGTCGCTGATACGGATGGTCGATCATTACGAGGAAACCGGCGAGAAGCTCCGCTTCCGCCAGGGGTGGAAGTTAGGGTGGTCGCGTGCAGCCTGGCGTTTGTTCCTGATTGACCTCGCTCTTTTCTTTCCGGTTTTCTTCGGCGTGATCATTGGGCTAGGCCTGGCAGCTCTCCCTTTGCTAATGTGGACAAGTGGCTCTGACGTGATGGGTGCTGTCGGGACCGTGGCTTCCATCGGCCTCTTCTTCCTCGCCATCTTCGTGATCATCGTCGCTATCGCGCTCCTTACGCTGCTTGTGCGCTTTTTCCGCCGGGTCTGTGTGTTGGAAAAAGCAAGGGTAGGTGATGCGTTCCGCCAGGGGTACGCGATGATCAGGCAGAACTGGAAGGACGTGGGGATCATGTGGCTGATTACAATCGGCATTTCCTTCGCCTGGGGTCTGTTGATGATTCCGGTTGTCTTTCTCTTGCTTGCTGCCGGGGCGTTGCTGGGGGGCATCGTTGCGTTGCTCGTGCATGGATTGGCCGGGCTGGTGATGGGCAATCTCGTCGCCTGGATCGTCGCCGCTTTCGTCGGTATCCCGGTTTTCTTCCTGGTAATCGCTATCCCTGCTTCTTTCTTGAGTGGTCTGAAGGAAGTGTACATGTCGAGTACGTGGACGCTGACCTACCGTGAGCTGCATGCACTTGGCCGGCTTGAGCCACTGGCGGAGCCGGTAGCGCTAATGCCGAACACGCCGGAATTTGCGTAACGCTTCGAAAATAAAACTCCCGTCGATGAGGCGGGAGTTTTCGTTATCCGTCGAGTGGGCAGAACTGCGGTTTGATGATAAACTGTGTATATCGTGTTTCTCGATGATTGGATAGTGTAGTGTGTTGCTCAGTGAAGGGAGGATACGATGCAGTACGATCTGGTTTTCGAAGGTGGTGGCGCGAAAGGCATGGTGTTTGTTGGAGCCATGCAGGCTTTTGAGGACAAGGATCATACGTATGGGCGGTTGTTGGGGGCATCCGCCGGAGCGATCACGGCGGTGCTGCTGGCGGCCGGATATACGACGCAAGAAATGTTGATCGCACTTGACGAACAGAAGGACGGGCGTCCGATTTTCGCCAGCTTCATGGGAACGCCCGGTCCTTTCGACGCGGCTACGCTCCACGATGGCGTCATTCACGCGTTGCTGCGGAATCTCGATGTGCCTTTGCTGCCCGATTTCGTTGAGGATAAACTAGATGATGGCCTCATGACACTGTTGGCGAAACAGCCGCGTTTCTCCCACCTGTTTTCCTTTGTGGAGCGTGGCGGGTGGTATTCTGCCGATCCCTTCATCACCTGGATGACGAACAAGCTGGACACTGGTACGTATCACGGCGCATCGCGCAACTTCAGTGGGATGACGTTGGCGGAATTCTACGCGGCGACGCAGGCAGATCTCTCACTGGTTGCGTCAGACATTACGGGCGAGCGACTATTGGTGCTCAACCATCGCACCGCTCCGGCGTGTCCGTTGGTCTGGGCTGTGCGCATGTCCATGAATATTCCATTGGTGTGGCAGGAGGTCATCTGGCAGGCAGGGTGGGGAACCTACTGCGGCAAAGATCTCACCGAGCACGCTATTGTGGATGGCGGTGTGCTCTCGAATTTCCCGATGGAACTGTTTGTTTCCAGCCTTCCCTCGGTCACATCGGTGATGGGGCCGAAAACGAGCGACCGCGTGCTCGGTTTTCTCATCGACGAAACTATGGCGGTTCCCAACGCGCCGGAAAAGCATGGGCAGGTTGCTACTGCTTTCGACTTTGGCAAATTGCAACCGGTACAACGAATCCTGGGACTCATCAATACAATGTCGCAGGCTCACGACAAGATGGTGATCGAAGCATTTGAGCGTTTCGTCGTGCGCTTGCCGGCAAAGGGTTACGGTACCACCGAGTTTGATATGAGCGCCGAACGTCGTGTAGCGTTGGTGGCAGCAGGACAACAAACGGCGCAAGCGTACTTTGTCGCGCAAGAGGCTGCACTGCTCGATCCCCAATTGACCTTCAGTGGAGAGGCGACATCCGCTGCCATACGCATCGCGGATCGGATCGCGTCACGGCTTCTGGAGCAATGAACACGCCCGCCGGTGAAATCCGGCGGGCGTGCAGTGAGCATAGCTGGCGCGTTTGCTATGGTCAGAAGTTCCGCATGACGAGCGGTAGAAAGATAAAGAAGTGTGGGGGAATGGTGGTTACATTGGTGGCTGTGTCGAAGAAGCGACTGTCACTGAGTGAGGTAGCGGTAACAACCGTGGTATCGACCACCCCGTAACTCTCATTCGCCGGGATCGTCAGTATAACCTCGAGGTCGAGCGTTTGCCCCGGGGCCAGATTGACCGGCAGATTGACCGTGCTGCCATCCAACTTGCTGCGTATGACGACATCCCAGTTGCGCGATGACATGGCTTCCAAGGCGACAATGTTATTTGAGTCAGCGTTGTTGGTGAGCACGTGGGTATAGGTGATGACGTCCCCGGGTAATGCCTCTTGCGTTCCGCCAGGGGAGAGTTCGACAGGCGGGATGATGCCGATTATGCGCATATTGTCCAGCCAGAACGTGGTGTCGTTACCCTTGGTCTGGAAGGCGAAATTGGCCTCCGGTATGTCTACGTTAGCCCAGTTAGCTTCTGTAAATGGGATACGTACATGGCTCCATCCATTGTCTTGTTCAACGGTGTACCGGCAGTAATCTAGCGTGTTCCCGCCGTGGGAAAAGACTATCTGAAGGCCGTGATCGAGGTTCTGCTGCTTGATATAGAATTCCAGCCAGTAGTAGTCACTGGTATTCAGCGGTGTTCCCCATCCTCCCCATTGCGCGGCATCCCAATCTTTCCCGAACAGGTCGGCACGGATGGATGATTCCCCGGCGTAGACTTCATCGGTGGCGGTATAGGCGATTGTGCCGCCATGCCAGGTGTTATCCCACCAACCCCAACTCCAGTCTTCGGCGTGCGCCAGTTCATTATCGATGTAGACATCTCTCTTCATCGCTTCGTCTGGACGTAGAATGAGTGCATCCGCGCCTGTCTTCGGTTCGCCGCCGAAATATTCCCGCAGGATAACCTCGGCCGGTTTATCGAGTGGCGTATACTCGCGGTCGCATGGCCCACCCTGCATCGGATTGGTTGTCCAGTTCCACCAGAATACGCCGGCAAACCACGGTTCCTGGTAGACGGTTTCGAAGAGTGCCTGATAAAGATCGGCTTGCTCTTGGAGGTCAAGTGGTGGACTCCCTTCATAAGCCCATGGGGCCATTCCGGCGCCATCGATGCTGCGATAGCCAACCTCGGTGAAAAGTATAGGCATGTTCCACTCGTCAGCCAGTTCTTGCAGGAAGGCTGTTGGGGTTATCCACCCGGTTTTGAAATCTTCCAATGTGGCAGTCGTGGTAACCGCCACCACATAGTAAGCATCGATGCCGATGTAGTCCAATGCATCCCAGAACATCACTGTGTTGGTGTAGGTGTGGTTGGCAGCGTATACCAATGGGCCTTCGTAAATGCTGGCAACACCACCGGTTCCGGTGATCACTTCGCGCCAGCGTAGCTCTTCCACCGCGGTTTTGTCCAGTTCAGTCCCGACACAGAACATCTCCACGTCGTTATCGGCGGCGATTTGCGCATAGTGGTTGATAAAGGCCTGATAGCTTTCGAACCATGCATCCCATTCTGCCTCAGTTGTAAAGCCGCCCTCGCCGATGTAGCCGCGCCATTCATTTGTCTTTACGTCGAGATGTGGCTTCAGCATAACTTTCAGGCCCAACGCGTGTGCTGTCTGGATCGCGTGGACGATATCGGCATCGGTAGGGGTGCGATCGGCATCGGAGTAGATGGTCGTCGAAGTAAGCTCATCCTGGTACCACGTAGCCAAAAGGCTGATCCACTCAGCGCCTGTATCTTCAATTTTTGCTAACGTTTGATCAGAACCGGTGCTTAAGTACTCTCCGTGCCACCAGGATGTGTAAGCGACGCCTTCAAGCTTAGGTGCTGGTTCTTGCGCGGCCAATGTCTTGGGGCTTGACCATGCCAGCGCCAGCCCAAAGAGGAGCGCAAACAGCAATACGAGTACGGTAACGTGTGCCAACGGCCAAATCTTAGTTCTCATCGTCTCTTCCTCCTCATATTGTGACTGAAAATTTGAAAGAATGTTCCGCGCCAGTTGCATCCAGGGGTAAGGCTTGCGAAGCAAACCTATTCCCATTCTATGCAATTTCCATATTTTGTCTACATGTGAAAGACGAGGCCCTGGTCGTGCGCTGGACACTTTTATAGTCTGGATTTCACGGTAAAATATTGGTGAGCGTGAACGGCGATATCCAGGGCATCGTGCGTGATGTGCTTACCGGAGAGGTGCGAAGAATGCGAATCGTACAGTTTCTAGACGTGGACGGAAAACGACGGGTAGGGATTGCGCGGGATACAGAGACGGTGGATATGCTAACCGGCACGCGAACCGTTTACGGATTGGCGCAGCAAGCCATTCAGCGGCAGATGCCACTGATTGCCCTTTTAAAACAGCATCCCATCGCGCGACGCATAGATTATGCCGTGTTGGTGCATAAGGGCCTGTTGCTGCCTCCGATTGATCATCCTGACCCGGCGCATATACTCGTCACCGGCACCGGTCTCACGCACCTGGGCAGCGCCGATGCGCGCGACAAGATGCACAAGATGCAGCCTCAGGCGTTGACCGACAGTATGAAGATGTTTCAGATTGGACTGGAAGGTGGCAGACCTGCACCCGGCGAAATTGGCGCGCAGCCCGAATGGTTCTATAAGGGCGATGGCCGTTGGGTGGTTCCGCCTTACGGTGCGCTCGTTACCCCGTCTTTTGCGCTGGATGGCGGTGAAGAGCCAGAAATCGTCGGGCTGTATGTCATCGGCGCCGACGCTGCGCCTTGCCGGGTGGGTTTCGCGCTGGGCAACGAGTTCTCCGATCACGTGATGGAACGCCAGAATTACCTCTATCTGGCGCACTCCAAGTTGCGCCCATGTTCGTTCGGTCCGGAGCTGTTATTGGGTGATCTACCCGGAGACGTTCACGGCGTCTCACGCATCCTGCGAAATGGTAGCGTGCTTTGGGAGAAGCCTTTCCTCAGCGGCGAGGACAACATGTCGCACACGATCGCCAACCTGGAATACCATCATTTCAAGTACCCGCAGTTCCGGCAGCCGGGCGATGTTCATGTGCATTTTTTCGGCACGGCCACATTGAGCTTTACCGACGACATCCGGCTCCAAGATGGCGACATCGTCGAAATTACCGCGCCGGATTTCGGGCGGCCACTGCGGAACTGCATCGTTGTCGCTGCTGACGATTCCTTCACTATGACCTTGCTCTAGGACTGCTACCAGAATATGACAGCACATTCTCAGACATCGCCAGAGGACATACTCAGCACACAAACTCTCGTCGTCGCGGATGTGTGGGCCAGCACCGAGCGCCTACGTCTATTGCGTAGCATTCTACGCTGGTTTGGTGTTGCACTGGGGCTGGGAACGTTGTTTCCGCTCGTCGTTGCTCTGCTGCGTAATCGGATCTGGCAACTGTGGGCATTTGTCGCCATCATGCTATTGAGTCTAGGGACCTACGCTCTGGCGGTCCGGTGGAGTCGGCGTGGAAATGCGACCGGCAGTAGCCGTTTACTGATCGCCATCCTCGTAGTGATCGGGTTGGCTTTGGCGTTGCTCTTCGAAGACTTGATCGTCGCGTTTGCTATCCTGGGCTTGCTCATTTCGCTTATGGCCGGTGTTTTGCTCTCTCGCCGCGCGGGTTATGGGTTGGCCATCACCATGCTTCTCCTGGGGGTGCTGCTGATCTTTGCCCTTGGAACTCCCTTTTTACTCTCTGTTACACTCCCCGTGAGTCAGCAAACAAAAGACTGGGTCGATCTTGTGATATTTTTGCTGACGATCTTTCTGGGGACGTATCTGGTGGCGACCAGTCAGGAGGGCGCGCGGATGGCCTTCGAGCGATTGGTTGAACAATCCAATAGACTGAAAGTACTCAACCGTGACCTGGCTCGCGAGATCCACGAGCGCAAGCAGGCTGAAGCGGCGCTTGCTCAACTCAACAGCACGCTTGAGACGTCGATTGCCGAACGAACGGCCGAAGCGGTCGCCGAAAAAGACAAAAGCGAGGCGATCTTGCGCAGCGTAGGAGATGCCATCAGTGTCACCGACCTGGATATGCGCATCCAATATGTGAATGAAGCCTTCGTATCTTTGACGGGGTACAGCAGCGCCGAAGTTGTTGGCCGTCCGATGTACATGCTGATGGTGCAGGAAACCGCGGAATTAGACCGCCGCTCCCGGCAGTTCGCATGGCAGACGGGAGCCTATACGCAACGCGAAATCACCATGCGTCATAAGAGCGGCCGCACTTACGATGCAGTGTTGACAATTACCTCCCTGCACCATGAAGACGAGCGTACCGGCTACATCTTTAGCCACCAGGACATCACCAAACTCAAGGCATTGGAGCGTGCGCGCAGCCAATTCATCACCAACGTCTCCCACGAACTACGCACGCCGGTGACGAGCATCAAACTCTCTGCCTACTTATTGCAAGTAGAGCAATCGCCGGAAAAGGTGGGCGCTTATTTGCATGCACTGGAGCGCCAGGCGGCGCGTTTGGAACACTTGATCGAGGACATACTGGAGATCGCTTCGTTGGACAGTGGGCAGGGCGTCACCGCGTGGGAACCGGTTCCACTGGCCGTCATCGTCAGTGATACGGTGACACGCTATCTGAACCAGGCCGCCGTTCGCACGGTGAAGTTGACGGTCGATCCCGTGCCAGCCAGTTTGCCGGAAGTCAAAGGCGATCCGTTCCGCATTGAACAAGCGTTGAGGGAGTTGGTGGAAAATGCGTTGACTTTTACACCGCCCGGCGGAGATGTGCGAATTGCGCTTGCGCCGGTTGAAGCTCACAACCGGCGTTGGGTGACGCTTGCCGTGCGGGACACCGGGCCGGGCATTTTGTCCGATGAAAAGCCCAAGCTATTCAACCGGTTCTTTCGCGGCGCACTGGCCGAGTCGGGCCACGTTCCCGGCACAGGATTGGGCTTGAGCATCGCTGACGAGATCATCCGCGCTCACGGTGGTTACATCGACGTCGACAGTAATCAAGGACAGGGCAGTACTTTCACGCTCTGGTTGCCTATAAGTTAAGGGTTCGTAAAAATACAACTTCCCGTGACAACCTTCCCGGAAGCTAGGCTTGGCTATCCGGTGGCGCTTGGAAGACATCCTGATCGAGCTAAGGTCAGCTTCCGGGAAGGTCGCGGTCACTAAGAGGTGCAATGCAGACCAGTCGAGATGTGGTTGCCAGGACAATTCGGTTTGAAGGCGCAGACCGTTTGCCTTACGACTTGCCCTCGTCGTACGGCACGGATTTTGCCGGCGTGAGTATGTCGCCCTCTCCCGACGCGCGGCCATCCGAGGGAGTGGACGAGTGGGGCGCAGTCTGGGAGAACATCGGTGTGTGCCGGTTGGGAGAAGTGAAGGTGTTTCCGCTCCACGACTGGCGAGACTTCGACAAGCTGTTGATCCCCGATATCCGTGATCCCCGGCGCTGGACGGCGCTGGAAGGAGCGCGGGAGCGCGCGGGCGACAATTTCCTGCTCGCCGACGGTATCTCCATCTATGAGCGTGTCCACTTCATCCGGGGCTTGGAAAATACGTGGCTAGATATCCACGAACATCCCGGCGAATTGGCGATGCTGCTCGATATCCTGGTGGACATGAACCTGTACGCCATCGAGCGTTACGCTGCGGCCGGTGCCGATGGCTACATCTTCTGCGACGATTGGGGGTTGCAAGACCGGCTGATGATCTCGCCAAAGTCCTGGCGTGAATTGTGGAAGCCGCGCTACGCCCGTATCTACGCCGCTGCGCACGATGCGGGAATGCTGACGTTTTTGCACAGTTGCGGTCACATCGTCGCCATTCTCGACGACCTCATCGAGGTCGGACTGGACGTGATTCACATGGATCAGCAGGAGAATATGGGGCTGGCGCTACTTGGCGAGCGTTTCGGCGGACGGTTGACGTTCTTCGCGCCGGTGGACATCCAGCAGACGATGGTCCACGGCACGCCGGACGAAATCCGCGCCTACTGCCGCGCGATGGGCGAACACCTGGGCCGTCCCAACGGCGGTTTCGTCCCGCGTTGGTACGCCGACCCGGTTGGCGCGGGTCATCGTCCAGAAGCCATCGCTGCGATGTGCGAGGAATTCTTGTCGATGAGTAGAGAGAAAGTAGGGAGTAGGGAGTGAGTAGGTCAAAGTCCTATACTCCATACTCCATACTCCATACTTCTGACTTCAAATCACACAAGGAGTGAACTTAATGGATACTGTGCAATTTGGTAACGTGACTGTGAGTAAACTTATTTTGGGCGGCAACCCGTTCAGTGGCTTTTCTCATCAAAATCGTGAGCTGGACCGCGAGATGACGCGCTACTTCACCACGGCGCGTATCAAGGAGACGATGTCTCAGGCCGAAGCACTGGGCATCAACACGTTCTTGGGTCGCGCCGACGCGCACATCCGTCGCGTGTTGTTGGAATACTGGGACGAAGGCGGCGCGATCCAGTGGTTCGCGCAGACGGCGCCGGAGTTTGCCAGACTGTCCGGCAACGTCGCGGGCGCGATCAGCACGGGCGCATCGGCCGTCTACATTCATGGTGGGCAGATGGACTTCTTCTACGCGCAGAATCAACTCGACATGGTGCCCGACATCATCGCAATGATCAAGGGGGCGGGCCGGACCGCCGGGATCGCGGCGCACAACCCGCGCGTCCACGAATGGGCCGACGAACACCTCGACCTGGACTTCCACATGTGCTCGTATTACAACCCCACGCGCCGCGATGAGCACGCCGAGCATGTTCACGGCTCGGTAGAAGTCTATGCAGAGGCCGACCGCGCCGCGATGGTAGACGTGATCAGCCAACTGCGCCGCCCCGCCATCCACTACAAAATTTTCGCCGCCGGGCGCACCGATCCACGCGAGGCGTTCGCCTTCGTCGCGCAACACCTACGCCCCCAAGATGCTGTCTGTATCGGCGTATTTCCAAAGGACATGCCAGATATGCTCGCCAAGGATGCTCATCTGTTCACTGAAGCCATTCAGCCGTAAAACCGCATCCCCAGACGACTATAGACTACCCAACTATATGACTAAAGACTATCCGACTATCACCAGGAGGTAACATGGATATTTATCGCGTAAAACCAGGAACACAGGTGGATTTATCGCAGTGGGACCCTAACGACAAGGCTCTGTTCGACAAGAGTAAATCGGCAGGCCGGGAGGCCTTGGTGGAATACAATGGCCGCCTGGAGGCATTGCAAGAATTGCTCTACGCCGAGGGTAAACGCAGAGTCCTCGTCGTCTTGCAGGCGATGGATACCGGCGGCAAGGACGGCGTGATCCGTCACGTTTTCAACGGTGTCAATCCGCAGGGGGTTAAGGTGGCGAACTTCAAAGTCCCCACCGCCAAAGAATTAGCCCACGATTACCTGTGGCGCATCCACCAGGAGACGCCGGGCAAGGGCGAGATCGTGATCTTCAATCGCAGCCACTACGAGGATGTGCTGGTGGTGCGCGTGCGCAACCTTGTCCCGCCGGAAGTGTGGGGCCGTCGTTACGCGCACATCAACGACTTCGAACGGATGCTGGCGGAAGAGGGCACGACGATCCTCAAGTTCTTCCTCCACATCAGCAAGGACGAGCAGAAAGCGCGCTTGCAATCGCGTCTGGACGAACCGGAGAAGCACTGGAAGTTCAATGTGGGGGACCTCGAGGACCGTGCTTTGTGGGATGACTATATGCACGCCTACGAAACCGTGTTGAGCGAGACCAGCACCGAGTGGGCGCCGTGGTACATTGTCCCGGCTAACCGCAAGTGGTACCGCAACCTCGTCATTAGCGACGTGCTCGTGGAGACGCTGGAAGGCTTCGACATGCGTTACCCCGAACCGGCGGGCAATCTGGATGAGGTCGTCATCGACTAAATGCTGGTCCTCGTCAACGTCATCTTGCCTGTCTTTCTCGTTGCCGGCGTGGCGGCCATAGCGCAGCCGCGCTTGAAATTGAACACACACACGCTTTCGCGGGCGGCGTTTTACCTCTTCAGCCCGGCGATGGTGTTGGATGCGCTGGTCAACTCCGACGTGAGCGGCGCGGAATTCGGCCAAATTGCGGCGACGTTGGCGCTGACGGTGCTGGCGCTGTGGTTTGTGGGCGAAATCGGCGCGCGCGCGTTACGCCTCGACGCTCCGACGCGCGGTGCTTTCCTGACGGCCATCGTCCTGATGAATTCCGGCAATTACGGTATGCCCGTCAGCTTTTTCGCGTTCGGGGAACCGGGACTGGTGCGCGCCTCGTTGGGCGTCACTGTGAACGCCGTCATTATTTCGACGGTAGGCGTCTACCTCGTGGCGCGGGGACAGTCCGCCGTCGGACGCACGGCGCTGCGGCGCGTGCTGGCGGTCCCATCGATCTACGCGGCGGCGATCGGGTTGTTCGTCAACCTCGTCGGGTGGACGCTGCCCGAAACGGTGGTCAAGGCCGTACACTTGCTCGGTCAAGGGCTGGTACCCGCGTGTCTGGTGATCCTCGGCATCCAGGTGCGGCAGACTTTTACTGAAAGGCACAACGGCGACCATACCCCGGCGCTGGCGCTGGCGGCGTTCGGCAGATTGGTACTCGCACCATTCATCGCCTATCTTGCTGGGCATCTCGTCGGGCTGAACGATCTGGCGCGCAGCGTGGTAACGCTCCAGATGGCGACACCGGCGGCGGTCATGTCGCTCATCCTGGCGCAGGAGTTCAAGGCGAACCCATCGTTCGCCGCACGCTGTATCCTTATAACAACCTTCGCCAGTCTACTCACCGTAACGCTCTGGTTGAACTGGTTGCTTTAGCGTTGCCTCTGGCGAAGGGGATGCATCGAACTTTTATGGACCAAATTGCATGTAACAGTTAGGGCAGAGGAGCGTTCGTGTCTGTTTGCGCCATAGGGATGTCTCGCTCGTTTGAGAGCCAGGCGATCTGGCCGGCGGTCGTATGCCGGGTCGCGCGCTGGCTCTTCGCACTGACCGGCGATAGCCGCGTCGCAGAAGTTGGCGGCGTTCCGACGGCGGACCTGATTGCGCGGTTCCAGCGCGGGCAACCGCGTGCATTCGAGGCGCTCTACGACCGCTACAAGGACTACGTTTACCGTGTGGCCTTCTTCGTCAGCCGCAACCGCGAAGAAGCCGAGGACGCGGTGCAGGAGACCTTTCTCGACGTGCTCAAAGCGCTCCCCAACTACGACGTCAACGGCCCGGCGCGTTTCGAGACGTGGCTTTATCGCGTGACGCTCAACCGGGCGCGGATGCGTATACGGCGCAAGCAGCCAGCCTCTGCCGAATGGGAGGATGTTGAAGAGCAACTAGAGCGCCTGCCGTCGCCCTCGTCCGAGCGCCCGGAGTCGGTCTTCCTGGACGGGGAGCGGGCTGGCACTCTGTGGCGCGCGGTAGACCGGTTGCCAGAGGAGCATCGCGTCGTCGTGATGCTGCGTTACCAGCAAGATCTGGCCTACAACGAAATCGCCGACGTACTCGGCGTGCGGGAGGGCACGGTGAAGTCGCGGCTGTACAATGCGCACCGCAAGCTGCAACAACTATTGGCAGTCTGATATTTTCGACAGGAGTAACAGGATTTTCAGGATTTGGAAAAGGCTTTGTAGATGCCTTGTTATCCTGTTAATCCTGCAAATCCTGTCAAAGGAAACAAATGAACGAGAATCATGTCGAAGACGAGTTAATCGCCTATCTCGATGGCGAACTGAGCGCGACGGAGCGCGCGCGGGTGGAGGCGCATCTGGCGCGCTGCCCGGCGTGCATGGCGGCATTGGAGGAACTGCGCGTCCTCTCGCGTGACCTGGACGCGACGTTCGATGCTGCGATGACCCCCGTCCGCCTTTCCTACGCGGCTGCCAGCCACATCCGTGACGTGTTGCGCGATCGTTTGGAGCGCCCGCGCTGGCAGTGGGCGTTCTGGCAGCGCCGCGGCCTTGTCGCGCAGGTGGTAATGGCGCTGCTGCTCATCGTCTTCTCGTTCAATGCTTATCAGGTATTCACCCTTCCCGCTGCTCCCGCGCCTCAGGAGACGCTGGTGCTCGGTCAAGACCGCTTCGCACCGGGGACGGAAGCTGCGCTGCGCGTCATCGTGCGTTCGATGGGGGCTGCGCCCGTCGCCGGTGCGGAGATCGCCGTGCAGTTGGCACAAGCGACGAAACCCGCCCGCCTTGTCTACGAGGGTGTGACCGACGCGAGTGGCAGCGCGGACGTGGCCTTCACCGTACCGGATGACCTTCCAGGTGCACTGAACCTTGTCGTGGAGACGCGCTCCGCCGCCGGAGAGAGCCGCGTCATCCACCCGATCCGTATTGCGCGAGCCTACAAAATCTATCTTGCGGGAGACAAACCGGTTTACCGCCCCGGTCAAACTGTCCACGCACGCGCCCTGGTACTGGATGCCGCAGATCTCAAACCTGTAGCAGGACAGGCGGTCACTTTCGAATTGCTGGATGCGGAGGGCGACCGGCTCGCGCGCGACGCCGTCGGACTCTCTGAATTCGGTGTCGCTGCGTGGGATTTCGACTTGTCTGCCTCAGCTTTACTCGGAGTCTATACCTTGCGCGCGTGGATAAACGATACGGTCTCCGAACGCGCGATTACCGTGGATACGTACGATCTCCCCGCGTTCAATATAACCGTAGAGACGGCGCGCGCGTTCTACGCGCCCGGCGAGACGGTGCAGGGGACGGTGGACGCGGCGTACTTCTTCGGCAAACCCGTAGCAGTCGGGCAGGTGACGCTGCTCGGTCCGGACGGCGTTCTTGCCTCCGGTGAAACCGACGCGCACGGCCGCTTCGATTTTAATGTCGTGTTGCCGGTCGATATCCCCGTCGCTGCAAGTGTGCTCTTTGAGCTGGATGTCGAAGTCGTGGATGTCGCCGGACAGCGCGCCGGACTGCGGCATCAGATTCCGGTCGCGCCGGAACCGATCCTCATCAAGGCGATACCCGAGAGTGGCCTGCTCAAACCCGGCGTCGAAAATACCGTCTTCGTGATGACAGCCTATCCCGACGGGGCACCTGCGGAGACTGCGGTGACCGTTACTATAAACGGGCGCGATTACAGCGCCGCCACGTCTTATGGCTTGGCCGAGCTGCGCTTTACTCCGACGGCGGAAACTGTGGCATTGGATATCATCGCACGGGATGCGACGGGCGCGGAAGGCCGTGACGTCGTCACTTTGCGCACCGATAACGCGCCGGGTACTTTGTTGTTGCGCGCCGAGCGTGCCGCTTACACCGTAGGTGATACCTTGCGCCTCGAAGCGCTGCTCACGAGCGACGCGCAGACCGTCTACCTCGATGTGATCCACGCCCGGCAGACGGCGGTGGTGCTCTCCGCCCCGGTCGTGGATGGGCGGGCGACCTTCGCGCTTGACCTGGACAACACACTCGTGGGCGCGCTGGAATTGTGGGCGTATACGGTCTCGCCTAACGGCAATCTGGTGACGGACACTCGACTTGTTGTGGTGGATGCGCCGGGCAGGATCGCCGTGGATGTCACCGCCGACCGTGAGACTTACTATCCGGGCGAAACGGCGCGCGTGAACGTCCAAGCCAACCGAGAGGCGGACGGCGTTGCTGCGCCGGTCGAGGCCGCGTTGGGCATTGCCGTTGTGGATGCCTCGGTGTACGCGCTGGACACGCTGCCGCCGGGGTTTGCTCGCGCCTATTTCTTGCTGGAGCAGTCGATGCTCGAACGGCGCGACGTGGCGGGGCTGGATGTCCCCGCGTTGTTGGCCGCTGAGGCAGACGTTCGCGCCGCGCAGGATGTGGCAGCGCAGGCGGCGTGGGCGGGCGCGCCGGTCGCCGATTTTACGCTGCGCGACACTGCCACGACAACACCGGTAGACGAAGCTGCGAGCGCCCGGCGAATGCTTGCCGGACGCTTGGTGCTCGTGCTGGCGGCGTTGCCACTGCTGGTGAGTGTCGTTGTGGTACGCGGGCTGGCGCCGGTGGGCATTTTGTGTCGCGCACTGCGCCGTCTGGGGTGGGGGCTGCTGGGCGCGGTCATCCTTGCGCCGTTGGCGGTCGCCGGCATTGCGCTTGCGCTTCTGCTGCCCGCGTTTGTAGCGATGATCCTCATCGGATTGCTATGTCTCATCTTCGTGTTGTTAGCCGTGCTATTGATTTACGGCTGGCGGCAGCGAGACGTCCGTGTACAGCTCATTGTGGGGCTGCTGGCGGTTTACGTGCTGCTGGGCGGCTTGCTCGTGACGTTGGCGGCTCAGGGTCACGGCCCGGCGGGTTGGTTGCTGTTCGTTCTCGTAGCGACTTTCCTGCTGTTGATCGGCGCGTTGGCGCTTTTGGGACAAGGTTTGGTCATCGAAGGGCAGCGTGCGGTGGGGTGGGTGACTATGGCGCTGGCGATTCTACTCATTTTCCTGGCGCTAACGTTACCCGCAGTCCCCGCACTCACCTCCAGTTTGACGCGCGCGTTAGGTGATCCTCTAATCTACGCCGGGCCGCTGGCGTGGATGTCAGGATGCAGTGTACCTCAGGCGACGCCGGCCCCCACATCTGAAGCGCCGGCTGTTGTTGAGAAAACGGTTGAAGTTGAAAAAGTCGTCGAGAAGACAGTCGAAGTCGTTGTTACGCCGGCTCCCGCGCCGACAGCGGCCCCGGCAGCTACACCACTGCCGATTCCGGCGGAACCTTATCCGCTGCGGCACATCTTCCCGGAGACGCTCTACTGGGCGCCTGAAGCGCTGACCGGCGCGGATGGGACACTCGCGTTCGACCTTCCACTGGCGGATACGATCACGACGTGGAAACTGACGGCGCTGGCCTCCACCCGTGACGGTGACCTGGGCGCGGCGACGTATGATCTGGTGGTGTTCCAGGACTTTTTCGTCGAGTTGGCCTTACCGGACGAGATACGTATGGGAGAGCCGGTGACAATCACGGCGACGATCTACAACTTCCTGCCCGAAGCGCAAGCCGTCACTATATTGCCGTCGCCGGATGTCTGGTACACGTTACTCTCCGGCGCTGGTGTGGTGACGGTTCCGGCGGATGACGTCGCAAGCGTCCAACTCGTCATCCGCACCGACGATAGTGGCACATTCCTCTTCCGCGTGAACGCCGAAGGTGCACAGATGGGCGACGCAGTAGGGATTGAGGTGACGGTGCCATAGATTCAGCATGGGCATTGCTGTAGAGGTTCAGCAGGTCTCCGTACGTGAAGATTTACCATAGTTGCCTGCCAACAACAAATCGCCGGTTGTGTCATAGACACTGCCGTCATTCTCCGAGACGTACATGCCAAAACCAGATCTGTACCCGGCTACACCAGGCCCCCCGCCATCGCTTCGCCCGTAGACGCCGGGGCCGGCGGCGAAGTTGACACCATTACTTGTGTTATAATAAGGTTTGTCTCGCATATTGGTATCACAAGGGGATCCGTGTTGACGAACCGCATCGATGCAAACGAGGACAGCGCGACGAAGTTGATTTTGCGGCGTGCCTCTGAATTCACCGTCGAAGAACTGACCAACGCTTATAACCAAACGCGCGTGGATTACATCGTACCAATGCCGATGAACGCGCGGCGTTTAAACGAGTACATCCATAATTACGACGTCGATATGGAGCGTTCCGCCGTGGCGACGATGGACGGGCACATCCTGGGTATCTCGATGCTCGGTGTGCGTCCGGGACGCTGCTGGTGTACGCGCCTGGGTGTTCTGCCGGTCAAACGGCGTCGTGGTACGGGCCGGACCCTGATGATCGATCATATCCAGAAGGCGCGCGAGATGGGCGCCGAGTGTATGATCCTGGAGGTCATCAAGGATAACGTACCGGCCTACCAGTTGTTCAAACAGCTTGGGTTTTATGACGTGCGTGTTCTGTTGATCCTGCGCCGCCCGCCGGGAGCGTTAAAGGCAGATGTAGGGCGCTACAAAGTGACGTTTCTTGAGCCGGAAGAGGTCCCGGCATTGTTGGCGCAGCGTCGCGGCACGCCCTCGTGGTTGGACGAGACACCATCGCTGCTCAACGCAGGCAGCCTGAGTGCGCTGCGCGTCGAATTGGTGAATGGCGGGCGAGGCTGGTTAGTTTATCAGAGTACCATCTTTCAGTTGGGGCGTCTGGTCTTGCAGACGGAGGCGGGCGACCCCCGTGAGGTCGCCCGCGCTTTAGTGCACGCGTTGCACAAAGAGTATCCGATCAAGGACACAAATACGGAGAACCTGCCCCTAAACGATCCCCACCTGCCCGGTCTATTGGATATGGGCTACCTCGAGTCGTTCCGTCGTATCGAAATGCGCCTTGACTTGTAAAGGATGCAGGATGCAAGATGCAGAATTGCTTGTTTCTTGCATCCTGCATCTTTGTTTACCAGCCGTTTTTATGGACTTTCCCCGCGTCGTAGCGCTCCACGCGGCCTTTATGCTCTGCCGGATGGCCGACTGCAATGATGCACATCGCTTTGATGGTGTCCGGTACGCCGAAGAGCGCGGCGACGCTCTTGGCGCGTTGCTCGTCAGGATAAACGCCCAACCATACTGTCCCCAGGCCCAGCGCGCGTGCTGCCACCAGGCTGTTCTGCGTCGCGGCGGCGCAATCTTGTTGCCAGAAGTTGGAGACCGCGGGATCGCCACAAACGACGATGGCCAGCGGCGCTTCTGCGAGCATCCGCGAGTAGGGGTGTACCTCCATAATCGCATTCAGCTTCTCCCGCTCATCCACGACGATGAAATGCCATGGCTGGCGGTTGTTTGCCGAAGGCGCGTTCATCCCCGCTTCGAGGATCGTTTTAACGTCATCCGCTGCCACCGGTTCGCCGGTGTACCTGCGAATACTGCGCCGGGTGAAAATAGCTTCTAATGCGTCCATGCTAAACCTCCTTAACGTTTATTTGAATAGCCTCTGTAACTGATGATACGTGATCCGTGATAACTCTTCACGCATCACGCTTCATGAAATGGTACTTCTGCGACGGTTGCTGTAATTTCGGCCTCTAATTCAGCGATGCGCGACTTCAGAACCGGAACGATGTCCGCCAGCGGGATCAGCTCACGCTCTTTCTGGTCGCGGCGCTTGAGTTCGACGCTCTGCTGCTGCAAGCCCCGCGCGGCGACGGTGACGCGCAACGGCAGCCCGATGAGGTCCGCATCGTTGAACTTGACGCCGGGGCTGCGGTCGCGGTCGTCGAAGAGCACATCGATGCCGGCGGCTTGCAACCCGGCGTAGAGCCGTTCGGCGACGGCGGTGGCTTCGCTGTCTGCTGGGCCTAACGTGAGCAGGTGCACCGGGTATGGCGCGACGGTGATCGGCCAGATGAGGCCGTAGTCGTCGTGGTGCATCTCCGCGACGCACGCCAGCAGCCGCCCGACGCCGATACCATACGATCCCATCACCACCGGCTTGAGTTCGCCATCCTGATCCAGGAAGCGCGCGCCCATCGCCTCGGAGTAGCGTGTGCCAAGCTTGAAGATGTTGCCCACTTCAACGCCGCGCTCGGCGCGCAACGCGCTGCCACAGACCGGGCAGGCGTCGCCTTCCTGGGCGGCAGCGATGTCGGCGACGATGTTTGCCTGGTAGTCGCGCCCGTAATTGGCGTTGCGCAGGTGGTAGCCCACCTCGTTAGCGCCCGCCACCAGATTGGGCGAAGCGACGATAGCGTCATCCACGACGACGAGCGCGCCTTTCACCCCCAAAGGCGATCCATACCCCGGCTCTGCCCCGATCGCGTGGATCTCCGCTTCAGTCGCCGGACGCAGTGCCTTCGCCTTGACCGCGTTCGCCAGCTTCGTCTCGTTCACCTCCATATCGCCTCGGATGACAGCAAAAATGAACTGCTCCGCTGGTTGGGTAGCTCGTGATTCGTGATTCGTGATTCGTGATTCGGATAGCTCTGCCATCATAAAGACCGCTTTGGCGGTTTTGGCGACGGGGATATCCAGGAAGGCGGCGAGGTCGGCGATAGTGGTGACGTTGGGGGTGGCGACTCTCTCGATGGGGAAGGGGGCTTCGTCTGCTGCGGGCGGTTTTTGAAAGCGCGCGACTTGCCGGTTGGCGGCATAACCACAACCTTCGCACAGCATCAGCGTGTCTTCGCCGATGGGGGTGAGTGCCATATACTCGTGCGCCAGCGTGCCGCCCATCATCCCCGTGTCCGATCCCACAGCGATGGCGTCCAAGCCACAACGGTGGTAGATGTTGAAATACGCTTGATAATGTGCACGATACTGCTTGTCCAACCCTTCGGCGTCGACGTCGAGGCTGTAGCTGTCTTTCATCGTGAACTCGCGCACACGGATCAGTCCCGCGCGCGGGCGGGGATCGTCGCGCCACTTGGTCTGGATATGGTAGATGAGGCGCGGCAGTTGGCTGTAACTGCGGATTTCCTGGCGCACCAGGTCGGCGACGACCTCCTCGTGCGTCATCGCCAGCACCATGTCGCGCTCTGACTTATCCTTGAAGCGCCCCATCTCCGAGCCGATCTGGTACCAACGCCCGGTCTCCTTCCAGATGTCCGCCGTATTCACCACCGGCATCGTGATCTCCTGCCCGCCGATGGCGTTCATCTCCTCGCGGATGATGTTCTCGATCTTCGTCATCGAACGTCGCGCCAGTGGCAGGTAGCTGAAGATGCCTGCTGCCAGTTGGCGGATGAAGCCCGCACGCAGCAACAGTTGGTGGCTGGCAACCTGCGCCTCGGCGGGTGCATCCCGCAACGTCTGGCCGAAAAGCTGTGTCATTCGCATAAAAACCTCCAAGATAAGCGGTCAGCTTTCTGCTTTCAGCTTTAGGGGCTGATAGCTGACCGCTGAACGCTTGTCATTTTACAACCACCCGCGCAATCTGTAGACGACGATACCGATGTATTCCTTCAGCGCGCGGGTCATCACCTCCAGATTGTCCGCGTTGGGAACGAGATTGAGTAATTGTGTGCTGAGTTGAGGTTGGGAGTAAAGTTCCCAATCTGCCTGGGAAAACGCATAATCGGTAGGCGCGGGGATGACGGATAAAGGCAGCTGCGCGAAGATCGCGTAGGCGCGCGGCATGTGCAGCGCCGACGTCACTAAGATGACGTTGTCAATGCCCAGTTCATCCAGGATTTTCAGGCTTTCTATGGCGTTTTCGTACGTGTTCCGCGCGCGCGGTTCCAGCACGATAGCGTCGCGCGGCACACCCGTTAGCATCAAGAGATCGACCATGGCTTCTGCTTCGCTTGGACGATCCTGCCCGTTCCACGGCAATGCTGCCCCGCTGACGATAATCAGCGGCGCAGCGCCGTGCTGGTAGAGATAACCGGCGTAGAGCACCCGGTCTCCGGCTTCGCCGACCTCCGCCGTCGGGCGCGGATACTCCGGGCTGCGCGTTCCGCCGCCGAGGACGACAATCGCATCGGCGTGGGGGATGCCGGCGTCTGGCGGTGGTACGTGTCGCCATTCGAGCGTGCGTACGACCGCCATCGTCGTGAGGCGGTTCCCACCGAGCCACAGCACAACCAACGCCGCCGCGATCAGCCCGGTTTGCCAACGCGGATGCCGCCGCAGGATCAGGGCCAGAATCAAGAGCAAACACGTCAGGCCTGCGGGGTAGAGAAACAACGGCAGAAACTTGGATAGATAGAGAAACACGGCTTCATCCTCCGGCAATCACTCGCCATAGCGCTGCGCCTATGATAGCACCGACTGCCGAACTGACAAAGTTCACCCAATCGTTGTTGAGCCAGCGCCAGCCGCGCAGCAGCCGGTTGGGTGTGCCGTCTGGATCGATGACCTTCTCCGTCTCTTTCTCGCGGCTCGCAGAGTAGTAGATGGCCTGCACCGTTGCGCCGAGTAGGCTGTCGCAGAGCGAACCGGCCAATCCCGCCAGCGCAGCGATGATGGGCAGCAGCGTGCAATTGGCCGGAAAGACGAGGCACGACAGCGGGTAAAGGAGCATGCGCGGGTGATAGCGGAGCAGGCTCTCCACGTAGAGGAAGAGCGTGCCTGCCATTCCGATAACGGCCCCACCGGCCAGCGTCGCCAGCGTGCCCTGCAGCGAGACGCCCCCAGAAGTGCCCACATCGACGGATTTGCCCGTGGTGATGAGCCGTGGTAAGCGCTTGCTCAGCACGCCCAATTCGGTGGCCCAGGTGTCCGCGTTCACCGTAGCCATCGCGCCGACAAAGGCGAACCACAGCATGGGATGGCCTGTGAACCAATAGGCGATAGCGATCAATGCGCCTGCGCCGCCGTTTGCCAGGGCTTGCCCAATATCGCGCCGCGAGCCTTTGGCAAATTTCTCGGCCAGCGCTGCCTTCGTCGCCTCTTTGTACTTCGAGAGCAAGCTGCCGAGGATGAAGAACGTGATGAGCAGTAGCCCCCACGACCATCCGCCCAAACCAAAGATCACCGTACCTGTGAGGATTGCGCCAACCACGCCGCTGACGGAGAGCGCCTCTCTTTTGTAGGCCACCCATCCGATGGCGCTACTGATGACAAAACCGAGGCCAAGCTGTAGAAACGGTATGTGCATAGACGCTTGTTGCTCCTGTCGAAGATAGTCTCAACGGATTTGACGGATAAAACGGAAAATCTATCCGTTCAATCCGTTGAGGTTGCTTATCCATTGCGCGTAGCCATAAGAGTGGGCGACGTCCAGGTGTGGGACGGCGTCGCCGCGCAGTACGTGCTGGGCGACTTGTGTGAACGTCGCGTGCAGCGTCGCTTCCGGGCCGAACGTCTCGAACGCCAGACTCCACCACGTTTCGCTGTGGATGACGGTTTCCGCTAGTTCGATGTGACATCCGTGCGGCGCGATCTCTGTGATGGCGGCGGCGCTGACGTCTCCGGCCTCCGTAACCAGATACCGGCGCAGGCGGCGCGCCTTGCGGATGGCGATCCACGCCGGGCGCGCTCCGGCCAAATCACCCAACCCGCCGCCCAGGTCATTGACGCCGAAACTCCACTTGCGCCAGCCTTCGACCAGGCCGTGGACGCGCGCGTGCAGGTGTTGTACGCCGTACTGTTCCGCGCGCTGCTTGATCTCGATCCGCCCTTCGCGCAATTTGATGCCCAAATCGTCGTGGTCTGGCAGGCGCAGGTAGTAGTCGATGCGTGTGGGCTGCGCTTCCGGCGCGCGTTCGCCGTAGTGATACCAGGCCAGCACGTCCGGCGGGATGGGGCCGGGGTAGAACCAGCGCGTTTCGAGGGTGGGGAACATCGATCTGCTCAGCCGCCCAACAGCGCGTTGAGGATGAAGAGCGCCAGACCGGTCAGCAACGGAACGCTGAGGTTGTCGGTCCCGGCAGGTGAAAATGCCTCTGCCGCCGTTGCTACCGCCGTCCCGATCACCGTCATCAGTAAGACGCTCCCGAATGGCAAGGCAACGGAATGTGGGCTGAGCGCTGATCCAGGCAACCAGGCCAACGTCAGCAGAATGACCAGAAAAGTCGCCACAGCCATCGCAGTGGAGCCTTCCCGGCTGCGTTCGTGCCCGAAGGTGGTATAGGTGTGCTTGCCGTACTTCTGCCCGACGATGCTGGCCAGGCCATCGCCCCAGGTCATTGCCATCACCGCCGCCGCTGCGATGGGGACGCGATCCGGCGCGCCGCCGGTCCGCCACAACAGCCCGAACAGGACGGTGATCGAAATCGCAAAGTAGACCGTGCCCGGCGAGGAATCCACCGCATCCATCGCCTTGAAGATCTGATAGCGGTAGAAAACGTAGTTGAGCACGATGAACGTCGCAAAGGGGACGATGCCGTAAGTCCACGTATCGAACAGCGCCAGAATGCCCCACATCCACATCCCCGCGCCGATGTGGATGATCTTGCGCGTGAACGCCTGCCGCCACTTGAGCCGCTTGCCGATGGCCTCCACGATGAACAGCAGCCCGAAGGCATACAGGTACGAAGCGATCAGTCCGATGATGTCATTTCTGGTCATAGTCCCTCCATCTGATTGCGCAAGAGTTTACCTGTCCTTAGCGGATTTGCAAACTATCTGGTCGAGTATCCCACGCTGTCAGGATTTACATATCGCCTGTTCCAAATCCGAGAGGATGTCTTCCACGTCTTCCAGCCCAACGGCGAGGCGCACCAATCCATCACTGATCCCCGCAGCCAGCCGCGCCTCGCGTGGCACACTGCGGTGCGTGGTGCTGGCGGGGTGGGTGATGAGCGTGCGCACATCCCCCAGGCTGACGGTGAGCGCGCACAACCGGACGCGATCGAGCAGGCGCGCGCCCGCTTCCACGCCACCTTTCAACTCGAAGACGACGACGCCCCCGCCGCCGCCCGGCATTTGTCGTTGTGCTAAATCGTATTGCGGGTGCGCCGGATGCCAGGGATAGCGCACCCAGGCCACCGCCGGGTGGTCGTGCAGCCACGCGGCGATGTGCAGGCTGTTGGCGTTGTGGCGTACTACACGCAGCGGTAGCGTCGTGATCCCCCGCGCGATGAGCCACGCATTGAACGGGCTGATGCAGCCGCCGAAGTTGCGCACCGGCCCTTGCAGCACGCGCTTGACGAAGTCCGCCGGTCCTGCCACCGCGCCACCCATGGCGTCGCCGTGCCCGCCGAGGAACTTGGTCGCCGAATGGACGACGACGTCGATGCCCAGGTCGATGGGCCGCTGGTTGACCGGCGTGGCGAAGGTGTTGTCGATGATGGTGAGGATACCGCGCGCGTGGGCGATGTTGGCGATGGCGGAGATGTCGTTGAGCGCGAGGGTGGGGTTCCCCGGCGTTTCCAGGTAGATGGCGCGCGTTTCCGGGCGGATGGCGGCCTCGAAGGTTGCCGGGTCGGTGGCCTCCGCGAGCGTCGTCTGCACGCCGAAGCGCGGCAGGTCTTTGGTGACGAAGTGGAACGTGCCGCTGTAAAGTCCCGTCGTGGCGACGATGTGCTTGGGGCCGTCATCCTGCAACGCGGCGAGCAGCGCCGCGCTGACCGCCGCCATGCCCGAAGCCGTCGCCACGGCTTTCTCCGCGCCTTCCAGCGCCGCGATTTTTCGCTCCAAGACCTCGATCGTCGGGTTGCCCCAGCGTGTGTAGATGGGCTGGCCTTCCGTCTCGAAGGCGCGGGCTGCTTCCTCCGCGCTCTCGAAGAGATACGTATTCGCCATGCGAATCGGCGGTGTCACGTCGCGCGGTTCGAGTTCCATTCCGGTGTGTATTGCAGTGGTGTGTATGCCTCGTTTCATCGAAGTCCTCAGTCGTTAGTCCAGAGTTGAGAGTTCAGAATTGAAGGTTGAAATTTGCTTGGCCTTCACTCATCCAATCCCCGATTACCAATCACCAATTACCTAATCTTCAATCCCCGCAGTTTGTCTTCGGAGGCGAGGATGACGATTTCGTCGCCGGGCGTGAGGATGTGCGTCGGGTCGGGTGGGATGTGAATGTCGCCGCCGCGAATGTGCAGCAGGACGGTCAGATTTTCTTCGCGGGTAAGGGCGGCGATGGTGGCGCGGTCCAGGCGGGAGTTGGCTTCGACGGTGAGGTGGACGATGCTTTGCGGAGTGCCAAATTGCGCGCCGCTGACGGTCACGGGTTGGACGATGTGCATATTCAGTGTCTCCGCCACAAAGAGCGGCGCGGCGATGGCCGAAGTGCTGTAGACCGCGTCAATGGCGAAGGCGCGTTGCAGTTGCTCGCCCAATGACTCCTCGAAGATGCGCATGACCACGCGTAATCCGGGAACCAGTTCGCGGGCGCGCAGCATAGTTTCAAAATTCACCATATCGTTCTCGCTGCAGGCGATGAGCGCCGTTGCGATCCGTACCCCGGCTTGTTCCAGGACTGCGTGCTGCCGAAAATCGCCGTAGATAATGGGAATGTGGCGCTCTCGCAGTTGCTCCGCCAGCACGTCCGGCGCAAAATCCAGCGCGATGACCGGCTGACGCAGGTCCAGTAGGGCGTTGACCACGCGGTAGCCGGTATGTTGAAGGCCGCACACGAGAATTGGCCCGATCTCGGACGTATTTTGCTGATGATGGGCCAATTCGCCTGCGCGTTCCATTTCGACGAAAATAAAAAGCGTGTCGCCAAGGCGTAGCGTTGTTTCGTCCTCAGGCTCGGTATACATTTGACCGTCGCGTTCAAGGCAAACGACGGTCACGTCATAAGCATTTGCCATTGCGCCAAGCAACATCCCAGCCAGCGGTGAAGTCGCTTCCAGCACGAGTTTGGTCAAGAAATAGGTCTGGTCTTTGAATTCAAAGGTTTCCAGCACTTCCATGCCAATCGCCGCGTGTGCGAAGGCTGCCGCCGCCACCGCCGACCGGCTGATGACGGCTTTGACGTCAAACGTTTCCTGAATCTCGTCGGCTATGCTATCCTCGAAGAGGCGCAGCACGATGCGCGCCTGCGGGTTCAGTTCGCGCACGTGGAAGACGGTCTCGATATTCACGAGGTCCTGATTGGTGCAGGCCAACACCGCTTGCGCACGGGGGACGCCGGCACGGCGCAACACCTCCTTGTCGTGAACATCGCCGATGATGCAGGGCATTCCCCGCTCGATGAGGATCGTCACCAACGGCGATGAAGCCATATCGATGCCGATGACCGGTTGGCCCAGATCGAGCAGTTGGCTGGCGACGCGGTAACCCACGCGCCCCAGCCCGCAGACGACGATCGGGCGCTCCACCGTTGCCGCCAGCGCCTCCTGCCACGCCTGCCCACGCTCGCCGCGCACGAAGAAGATGCGTAGGATATTGAGGATGTTCAGCCCGAACGCCAGCGACAGCGGGATGCCGATCAGCGTCACGACGACGAAATAGATGTCGAGTGCCGGGCTGGTCGGCATATCGGCGAACGTGACCTGGAATGCGATCATGTTCAGCACGGCGTACACCGACTTGACGTAGGTGATGGGGATGTCGCCGGGCAAAAGATTGTGGTTGTAGGTCTCCTCAAAAAGCAAGGCGGTCAAGCCGACGCCCACAATCAGGACGGCGCTCACGTTCCAGGGAAACAGGCGCGCGAGCACCCGCAGGTCTTGGCGGAATTGCCGCCACCAGCGGGCGCTCGCACGGACGGTAGGTGCGGATTTTCGAGAGCGTCGAGGGCGTTCTGGCGACTTGCTCATAATTTGAAGTGTACACGGACTTGCGCGTTTCGCAACCCAGAGGCAGCCGGGCCATGTGCGTCGCTTCAGGCGGGCGGCTCTACTCGCCCGGCGCCGGGCAACAAGCCCACGCCCCATTTACGGGGCTTCCGAAAGCCCGCTTCAGCGTTGACGCCCCCGCGTAGGCGGTGAATCCGATTGCCGAATTAAAACATTGACCTTCATAAGTCGCCACTCATCTGATTACGCCATTCCCTTCTTTTGCGCGTAATACGTGTAATCGCCTGCGTATTCGGTCAGGCTGGCGTCTTCCAGTTCGACGATGCGGTCGGCGATGCGGTTGAGGAAGTAACGGTCGTGTGAGATAATTAGCGCCGTGCCTTCGAATTCCTCCAACGCCTGTTCCAACACCTCGCACGACGGCAGGTCCAGGTTGTTCGTCGGCTCGTCGAGCAGCAGGAAGTTGGCGTCCGAGAGCATCAACTTGGCGAGTTGCAAGCGGCTGCGCTCCCCGCCCGAAAGCGTGGACACCGTGTCCCGCGTCCGTTCGTAAGGAAACAGAAACCGCCGCAAGAAGTTCACCGCCGCGTGCTCAGACATCGACTTCGCGTCCCAGATTTCCTCGATAAGCGTGCGAGTAGGATCGAGCGTCTCGTGCTGTTGCGCATAGTAGCCGATCCGCACGCTAGGACCGATTTTGATCACGCCGCTTGTCGGCTCATCTTGCCCCAGGATGCAGCGGAAAAGCACGCTCTTGCCGCTCCCGTTCGCGCCGATGAGACCCACGCGCTCCCCACGCCAGATCAACAAATTGAGGCCGAGCAGCACGATCTTGTCTTCTGTCTCCGTCCCGCGCGGCGCGAAAACCTTGTCGAGGTTGGCGATGTCCAGGACCTTATTCGAACCGCGCCAGCCGTTCAGTTCCAGCCCCATTTTCTCGCGCTCGAAGATTGGTTTTTCAATCTTATCCATTTTATCGAGCATCTTTTGCCGCGAGCGAGCCTGGCGGATGTGGCGCTCGTCAATGACGATGCTGGCCCAGTACTCGAAGCGCGCAATCGCGGCCTCGATGCGGGCGATTTCTTTCTGTTGCGCCGCGTAGAGCTGTTGCTGGCGCAGCAGGCGCAGTTGCTTTTCGGTGGAATAAGCCGAGTAGTTGCCCTGATAGAGCGTCAACTTGCGATCCTCGATTTCGGCGATGTGCTCCGCCACCTCGTCCAGCAGATAGCGGTCGTGCGAGACGATGATGACCGTCCCGGCGAAATTGTGGATGAAGCGCTCCAGGTAGACCTTGCCGTCCAGATCGAGGTGATTGTCGGGTTCGTCGAGTAGCAGCAGATCGCACTGGATGGCGAGTAGTTGCGCCAAGCCGAGCATCTTCTTCTGCCCGCCGGAGAGCACCGCCACGGCCTTGTCGAAGTCGGCCTCGGTGAAGCCGACGGTTTGCAGCGCCTGCTTGACGCTGCTCTCGTAGCGGTAGCCGTCCAACTGCTCGAAGGCTTCCTGCGCGCGGCTGTGCGCTGCCAGCACGCGGGCGAATTCATGCTCGTCCTCGTAGACGGCGGGATCGCCCATGCGCGCTTCCAGGCGACGCATCTCCGTTTCGAGACGGTGGATGTCGGCGTTGGCGCTTAGGGCTGCATCCCACACCGTCGCCGGGCCACCCTGTTCGGCGGGGACGAAGCGCGGTTCCTGCGCCAGGTAGCCGATGCGCGTCTTGTGGCGATTGAGATAACCGCTGTCGGCCTGCAATTCGCCTGCGATCACCCGCAGCAGTGTGGACTTCCCCGCGCCGTTCGGACCGACCAGTCCGATCTTCTGCCCGGCCTGAATCTCCCACGAGAGATTGGCCAACACCAACAACGGCCCGTGGTGATAGGTGACTTTATCGACATTGACGATGATACTGCTCATATTTTCCCCCCTGAGTAAAAATGCCGTGGTCCACGGCCGCCGTGTGACTCTCGCGTGTACGGTACAGGAAGGGGTGGAGGAAAACAAAAAGCCGCAAGCGCGAGCGCGCCCACGGCTCGAAAACGATAAAACGGATGAACTACAAAGCGTTGTTCGCAGGCGCACCTAAAAACGGTGCGCTGCGCTGAAACAGACGACGCCTCGCAGCATCATAACTGTATGTCCAATCGAAAAGCGAATCATAGTTTTACCTGCCTTTACGAGCGAGATTATACCACGAATTTGAGAATGGGCGAATGGCAAAATCAGCGAATGGGCAGTCTTGCATCCTGCATCCTGCATCTTGCATCTTGTATCCCCTTCAGGTACAATAACCACAATGACACACTACCGGGAGTTCTTTGCACAAAACTGGCCTTTGCTACAGCAGGCGGCGTTGTACCGGCCCGATCCGAATCCCACCTTCGGCAATCCGGCGTTCGAGGCGGCGGGTTTTCGCGCGCTGATCGTGCGGCTGTCGCCGTTCCGTGACGTAGATCGTTCGACACCGCATCTGTTCCTCTTCCAGGCCGTGCGCCGCGCGCTGCCGGACGCCTACATCGACATGGCTTTCTTCCCGCCACAGTACGACCGCGAGCGGTTGCTGGCGGCGGGCGTGCCGCTCTTGGTGGGGACACAGTCCTGGCGCGGCATCGAGGACTTCGACGTGGTGCTGATCTCCAATGCCTACACACTGGAATTGATCAATCTGCCGTATCTGCTACACCATTCCGGCGCGCCACTGCTGGCGAGCAAGCGGGGCGCGGACTGGCCCCTGCTGATCCTGGGCGGCTCTAACGCGATGGCGGCGCAAGCGATTGTGATAGAGAACGGCGACTGTGTGGTGGATGCGCTGTTTTTCGGCGAAGGAGAGCGCGAGGTTGAGGCGCTTGGGCGCGTCCTCGCGGAGCGCGCGGCGCTGCCTAAGCGCGAGCGGTTGTTGCAGGCGGCTGAGTCGGTGACGGGATTGTGGGTAGCCAATGGGCCGCCCAACCAAAAGGTGAAGAAGGCCGTGTGCGCCGATCCGCGTGTGGACGATCTCCTGACCGAGTATCCCCTGTTGGACAGTCCCGAAGCGGGGACGGCGAAGTTGCAGGTGAACTACGGCTGCCCCGCGTTCTGCACGTTCTGCTTCGAGGGCTACGAGCGCAAGCCATACCGCGAGCTAACGGCAGAGGCCATTCTCGCGGCGGCGCGGCAACTCAAGCAGGGGCAGGGGCCGGAGGAAGTCGATCTCTACAGTTTCAACTTCAATACGCACGCGGATATTCTATCGTTACTCCTGGCGTTGAATCGCTTGTACGATCGTGTGAGCTTCAAAAGCCAGCGCGTGGACGTGTTGGCGACGTTGCCTGGTTTGTTGGAAGCCGAAGTCAGCGCCGACAAACGCAGCTTCACACTCGGCGTCGAGGGGATCAGCCGGCGGATGCGCGCCTTCCTCCACAAGAGCCTCGACGACGCCGAAATCGAGACTGTGCTGGCGCGGTTGCTGCGGCAGAAGATTCGTGAGATTAAGCTGTTCTACATCCTTACGGGCCACGAGACAGAGGTCGATCTGGATGAATTCCGCGCTTTCGTGAGCCGTTTAAAGGCTGTGCACCAGCGCGCGAATCGCGGCGTGCGGATCATCTTCAGTTTTGGGCTGCTGGTGCGGATGCCCTTTACGCCGCTACGCTACGACCGCCTGTTCCTCGATGAGGCTGCGTGGCGGCAGCTTACAGGCCCGGTGAAGTCGGCGTGTGAGACCAACGGCTTCGAGTACCGGCTGGCGGCGGAGTGGGACGAGTACGCCGCCTCGCAGGTGCTCGCGTTGGGCGGGCATTGGCTGCACGAACCGGTGCTAAGACTGGCGCGTGAGGGGCATTTTTACGATATTGCTCTCACGCCCGGCTACTGGGATGCGCTGCGGGCGTGGATGGCGGAGCACGGGCAGTGGAATGATGAGACATTCCTCGGCGAAAAAGGGCCGGAGTATGCCTTCCCGATGGATTTCGTCCGCTCGGATGTGATGCCGCGGTTCCTGTATCAACAATACCAACAGGCCCTCGCGGGTGAGGATGCGGGCTACTGCCTGGGGAGCGCGTGTCTGGCGTGCGGCGCGTGTACCGATGCGGCGCAACGGGCCGCAATCACTGACCATACAATGCAACATCCTGGCGGGACATATTTGCGTGAATTGGAGGATGTGATGCGTACCAAATGGCGGCTCAAGCCGGTTTACGCTCGGCTGCGGCTGCCGCCGGACGTCGCGGGCCGCGATCCTGCCTGGCTCAACGCTTGGGTGATGCGCGCTTTGCTCGCGCAGTACCCCGACTTGCTCGACAACCTGCTTTCTGCGGAAGAAAGCCTCTTCACCACAAAGGACAATCGCCGCCGCTTCGCCAACCTCCACGGCGAAACCGTCTTCGCTCTCAAAGCCTGGGATGCGGCGAAGCTGGCGGAGGTGATAGGAAGCGGGAGAGCAGGGGAAGGGATGCGGTTCCTGGGATGGGTGGATGGGTTTGGATCTGGAACGTTCGCGCGGGCAGAGTTGGCGCTCACGCTGCCAACGGCGCATTTCCCGGATGCGGGTGGGCAATTGCGGCGCTTTTTGCACGCGGCGTATGCGCCGGTCAACGTGCGGAGGGTGGGGGAGGGTTACGTTTTCGATGTCCCTGAAAAGGCGTTGAAGAAGAAGTTGCTTTTCGAAGGCGAGTTCAGTCAGGACGAAACGGTGTTCACCGCACGGTTGGTTGTCGGCCCGAAGTTCGACCTGCTGGATTACCTGCGTTCCTTCCCGGAGCCGGAGCGGTTTCGGGAGGCGAGTGTGGAGGTTACTCGGTTGTGGTACTGAGTGCAGAGCATTGTGCTCGGGAGTCATATCCGGATGCCTTCGCGGTGGATATTCAAGCATAACGGGCTTTTCTCAGTGCGAAATCGTTCTGCTGAGACGAAGGTGCAAGAGATGACGGTATAATGAACCGATACTTTATCCCAGCGCGTGAAACGCGCGTCGAAATCATCGTCGTCAACTCGCGCTTTATTGCGACGGCGGCGCCGGTCTTCAGCGTGGACGAGGCGAAGGCGTTCGTGGCGCGCATCCGAGCCGAGTTCGCCGATGCCTCGCACAACGTCCCGGCGTTCGTGGTGGGGCATGGCAGCTCCGTGATCGCGCATTGCAGTGACGACGGCGAACCCTCCGGAACGGCGGGCCGCCCGGCGCTGGCGGTGTTGCAGGGCAGCGGTCTGGGTGATGCGGCGGTGGTTGTGACGCGCTACTTCGGCGGGACGAAGCTCGGCACGGGCGGCCTGGTACGGGCGTATAGCGAGGCGGTCCGCGAGGTGCTGCGCGCGCTGCCGCTGGCGGAGCGCGTCCCCACGCACACGCTTATGATCGCCGTCCCGTACAATCTGTTCGAACCGGCGCGCTTGCTCGTGGCCGAACATCGCGGCGAGATTCTGGATGAGGACTTCGCGGGGGACGTGACGTTGACCGTGCGCTTTGCCGTGGAACATTTCCCGGCGTTCCAGGCGGCGCTGCAGGAGCTTTCCGCCGGGCGGGTGGCGGCGGAGATCGTCGAGACCGATGAGGCGACGATTATGCCGGTCGAGGGGAGTCTGTCAACGGATTGAATGGATTTTTCGACTTTGCCGCTGAGGGCGCAGTGGGTGCAGAGGGCGCAGAGTTCGCAGAGCTTTTCTGTGTTACTCGCCCTATCTTTTCTCTGCGTCCTCTGCGGTGAAAAGCATTTTTCTTATGCCGGCCTGAGTTAGGGCAGTTCCCACACCTGCGACAGGACAAACGCCTGACCCAGATAGCGGGCCGTCGCTAGACTGTTGCCGCCGTCCGGCACGTAATAGCGATTGCCGGATTTGTAGGCCGTGACGGGCGTCATATCGTCGCCTTCGAGCCTGTGATAGGTTTCTCTGCCTGAATCGGGGAATAGAATGTCCCAGACGTTGTATATGATATCCCGGAGACTGAGACGGCTTTCCTCTTTATCCTCGACGATCTCATGCAGCGCGATGTAGCGCAAACCCAGGTATGTGCACTGCGCCGTATCGGGCAGCATTACCTCTCCGCACGCCACCGCCGTCTTTTGCACGGGGTAGATGATGTTACTCTGCAAGCCACGAATCATTCTCGTCGTTGTCATTTCTGTTCCTTTCCTTATCTTGGTGATTGCTCTTGGTGCAACCGGTTGCATTTCGAGCGAAAAAAAACGCCAGTATACTGGCTGGCTACCCTTGCGAAGGTGTGCGAACGGAGGTTCGCTTAAACCTTCGCAAGGGTAAAAGGTTATTACGCCGATTCCCGGACGATCAGCTTTGCCGGGATGGTCACGTTGGTCACAACGCCTGTCTCGATGTATTCGATCAGGTTCTGGGCCAGCAACTTCCCTACCAGGGGCAGATTCTGGCTGACGGTGGTAAGGGGTGGGTTGCTGAACATCGCAATCGAAAGGTCGTCGTACCCGATCACAGCGATGTCCTCGGGCACACGCCGTCCGTGTGCGCGCAGCGCGTTGATCGCGCCGATGGCCATCAGATCGCTGCTCGTAAACACAGCGTCCAGATCGGGCCGGGCCTCTAACAACTGCACCACCCGCTTTGCGGCGGACTCACTCGTCCAGTCGCCATAGCTGACCAAAGCCGGTTCGGCATCGTGCCCCTCTTCGCGTAGTGCAGCGATGTATCCGTCATACCGTCTCTGCACTTCAGCCTCGAAGGCCGGCCCGCCCAGAAAGGCGATGTGACGCCTGCCCTGCTGTAAGAGATGTTCGGTGGCTTGCCGTCCCCCGCCGAAATTGTCGCCATTCACGGAGCAATAGCTGTACTTGGGCCGGGGCGTGCCCCACACGATGAACGGCGCTTGCATCTTGACCAGCGCATCGATATGGAACTCTTTGCGCGTGGAGGTCAACAGGATGAAGCCATCCACCCGTCCGGTATCCAGATATTGGTGGGGCCAGTTGGGATCGTGCGGATTGATATTGGCCACCAACAAATCGTAATGCAAGTTTGACAGCGTGTTGGTGATGGATCCGAGAATCTCCAACAGAAAGAGATCGTTGACCGAGAAGCACGCATCGTACTGGTGCGCGTGAACCGCAAACGCAATCGTGCGGCTTTGCTGGCGGCTGAGACGGCTGGCCGACACGTTCATCTGGAAGTTGTGCTCCTGGGCCACGGCGAGCACCCGCGCTTTCGTCGCCTCGCTGATCAGCGGGCTGTTGTTCAACGCGCGCGACACCGTCGACTTGGACACGCCTGCCAGCCGGGCGATATCGGCAATGGTTAGGGCGGATTTCGCGTTCATGGGTCTCCTCGTGTAAGCGATTGCTTGCAACCGGTTGCATTATCATTATACGCGATGGTGATGGTTTTGTCAAGGGGGAAATTCCATTTCTTACGGTGTCAATAGAAAACCCGGCGGGCGCTGGAGCGTGTCAACTTTTTTAGATATGGTCGAGCTGTCTCTCAACGCACGATCAATGCGCCCTCTTTGGCCCACTCAACCCGCACACGAGTGGCCCACATCCCCGACTATGGGTGGCCCATCACGGGCGGCATTTGACATTCACCACGGTTCACCCCCACGGGCGTGGGGACAACGCAGCTCGACAAGACTGTGCGGGACGTGTTCAGCGGTTCACCCCCACGGGCGTGGGGACAACTTTTGGATGCGCCGCTGGCAGCGATTCAGGACTACGGTTCACCCCCACGGGCGTGGGGACAACAGCCGCTTCTCACCGCCGTCCTCACGTTCTTGCGGTTCACCCCCACGGGCGTGGGGACAACGAACTCAGTCCACTTTGCGCGAAACTCGTTGTAGGTTCACCCCCACGGGCGTGGGGACAACGTAAAAGATTTTCGCGCCGGGGGCCAGGTAGGACGGTTCACCCCCACGGGCGTGGGGACAACGCATCCACCATCTGCGCCGTGATCGAAACGCGGCGGTTCACCCCCACGGGCGTGGGGACAACGCAATGGTTACGGGGCTAATAGGGCTTCTTGCCGGTTCACCCCCACGGGCGTGGGGACAACTCTGGTGTATGGCGTGCGGCTGCTATGGTATCGCGGTTCACCCCCACGGGCGTGGGGACAACTTGGTGTTCTGTTTTGGCCCGTTTACGATAACGCGGTTCACCCCCACGGGCGTGGGGACAACTCGCACATTGGCGCGGCGGCCTCGACCATCCACGGTTCACCCCCACGGGCGTGGGGACAACCTATTGGCGAAGTAAGCCCACTCCTGGGTCAGTCGGTTCACCCCCACGGGCGTGGGGACAACCCGGACGCCCCCGGTCGCGCGGAGCCTCGAAGCCGGTTCACCCCCACGGGCGTGGGGACAACCCGGCGGCTGGCGGTGCAAACGCGGGTGACGCTCGGTTCACCCCCACGGGCGTGGGGACAACGGGTTAGGGCTTCCAGTTAGCGGCGGGTGAGGCGGTTCACCCCCACGGGCGTGGGGACAACGTCGGTTTTCTTTTCGTCTGCCATTGCCACTCCGGTTCACCCCCACGGGCGTGGGGACAACGCCGCCCGCCCGGTCGCGGCCATTGTTGTCTGCGGTTCACCCCCACGGGCGTGGGGACAACCATACCGGACACACGGCGCTGCGCGGTTCTAGCGGTTCACCCCCACGGGCGTGGGGACAACTCATTCTCAGGTTCAAACCACATAGCAGCCTCCGGTTCACCCCCACGGGCGTGGGGACAACTTTCCACTGTAGTTTCCCACGGGTCTCCTTTGCGGTTCACCCCCACGGGCGTGGGGACAACATTGACGTTCGTCCCCTCGCTGCACAGATTGACGGTTCACCCCCACGGGCGTGGGGACAACGAGCCGTTAGCCGCATCTGCCGCTGCCAACGCCGGTTCACCCCCACGGGCGTGGGGACAACGCAAAGTCGGGGGCCGCAATTTCCAAACTAAACGGTTCACCCCCACGGGCGTGGGGACAACGAACGAGTCCTGCATCAACTCGCGTTCGTACCACGGTTCACCCCCACGGGCGTGGGGACAACGCTTTTCGCCATCGGCGGCGCGCGCGATCATAGCGGTTCACCCCCACGGGCGTGGGGACAACGATAGTGACCATCTGGCGGTCGCCGATGACGTACGGTTCACCCCCACGGGCGTGGGGACAACGCCGAAAACACCGCCATTCACGACGCGGCAGTCGGTTCACCCCCACGGGCGTGGGGACAACGCGGTCTGCCGCTCGTAGCTCGCGCTCGATTTCGGTTCACCCCCACGGGCGTGGGGACAACTCATTCTGTCTCCATTTCCGGCGAGATTGTTTCGGTTCACCCCCACGGGCGTGGGGACAACGTGTTCATTTGGGGCGACTCCACCAATGCGGACGGTTCACCCCCACGGGCGTGGGGACAACGTGGCGGCGAAGATCAAGAACTAACCGCATCACGGTTCACCCCCACGGGCGTGGGGACAACGACTTCCTGGCGCTGGAAGATGATGACATCGTGACGGTTCACCCCCACGGGCGTGGGGACAACTGGAGGCTGACAAAGCCTTCAACACCGCCATTCGGTTCACCCCCACGGGCGTGGGGACAACGCCTGGTCTTTACGAGATAAATGAACCACTAGGCGGTTCACCCCCACGGGCGTGGGGACAACTTTTTGTCCGTAGCGAATAACATCAATGTATCGCGGTTCACCCCCACGGGCGTGGGGACAACAAGAATAGAGCAGCGCCGGCCGATAATGACAACGGTTCACCCCCACGGGCGTGGGGACAACGCTTACCTTTTTGGTAAGCAGTTCTGCATCAGCGGTTCACCCCCACGGGCGTGGGGACAACGCAATGTTACACATAGCGGCAGACAACCCCAAAGGTTCACCCCCACGGGCGTGGGGACAACGCATTGGTACGGCGGCTATCAGCTGACGGCTTGCGGTTCACCCCCACGGGCGTGGGGACAACTTATTTTCCAGTGTCTACCCAAGTCTGCGCAGCGGTTCACCCCCACGGGCGTGGGGACAACGATTGTAGTTGGATTGTTGGCATCGAATAGCGCCGGTTCACCCCCACGGGCGTGGGGACAACAATTGACCAGGCGTACGAGATCGTAATGCTGGACGGTTCACCCCCACGGGCGTGGGGACAACGCCGGACATGTCACCCGTCCAGCGCCTCGTACACGGTTCACCCCCACGGGCGTGGGGACAACTCCGGCTATCGAGAATTCGACGGTAGGCGTGCGCGGTTCACCCCCACGGGCGTGGGGACAACGCGTACCCATTCGACCGTGAGCGGATAGCCCACGGTTCACCCCCACGGGCGTGGGGACAACGTCAATGCACCAGCAGAGCGGTATACCTGAGCCGGTTCACCCCCACGGGCGTGGGGACAACTAGCCGCCGGGGAGACCGTCACCATCGACACGCGGTTCACCCCCACGGGCGTGGGGACAACGTTTGCCCCCTATCTCATTCCGGCGATTTTGGTGGTTCACCCCCACGGGCGTGGGGACAACGATGTATGGGCCTGGTTTTTTAAGCGACGTCAACGGTTCACCCCCACGGGCGTGGGGACAACGACACGTACCTAGATTTCCCGGCGGCGGACACCGGTTCACCCCCACGGGCGTGGGGACAACTGGCCAGGTCGGAGAGATAGTCTATAACGAGTCCGGTTCACCCCCACGGGCGTGGGGACAACCTTGGCCGCGCCAATCGCCATATCAATGCCGCTCGGTTCACCCCCACGGGCGTGGGGACAACACTAATTGAGGAGGATGCAGTGACTGGAATTGCGGTTCACCCCCACGGGCGTGGGGACAACCCGGTCACTGAAAGTGACGATTTGATAAAGTCCGGTTCACCCCCACGGGCGTGGGGACAACCTCGTGAACCTCAGTGAAACGATTGGTGTATGCGGTTCACCCCCACGGGCGTGGGGACAACGGACGGCGGGCGCGGCGACTTTTCGGGCAAATCGGTTCACCCCCACGGGCGTGGGGACAACACCCCAACGTCGTTTATGCCCCAGAGATGAAGCGGTTCACCCCCACGGGCGTGGGGACAACTGCCGGCACCTTTGAAGGCGTCATCACCACATCGGTTCACCCCCACGGGCGTGGGGACAACGTCGATCTCGCCGTCGCTATCGACGGAGAAGACGGTTCACCCCCACGGGCGTGGGGACAACATCTTTCTGGATGGTAGCGGGTCGGCACTGGACGGTTCACCCCCACGGGCGTGGGGACAACGCGCCGTCAAAATTCTTAGATGCACCGCAACGCGGTTCACCCCCACGGGCGTGGGGACAACTCAATGCCATCTACGGCGATCCGCGCAACTGGCGGTTCACCCCCACGGGCGTGGGGACAACCAACTGCTCGAAATGGCAAAGGCGGCAAATAAGCGGTTCACCCCCACGGGCGTGGGGACAACCTTCAGGTAACAATGCCATCTCTTTGACTATTTCGGTTCACCCCCACGGGCGTGGGGACAACGGATAGGGTCTCGTCGCGGTCGATGACAATGGCGGTTCACCCCCACGGGCGTGGGGACAACTCTGCATCCCAGGGGCCGAACCCATCTGCCAGCGGTTCACCCCCACGGGCGTGGGGACAACGCCGTGTTTTTGCATTGGTGGTCGGATCACGGCGGTTCACCCCCACGGGCGTGGGGACAACATCACGCACTTTTTGCCGCGTGCCGCCATTAACGGTTCACCCCCACGGGCGTGGGGACAACGTCGTCGTCTTGCAGCAATAGCCCGCTCACGTTCGGTTCACCCCCACGGGCGTGGGGACAACGAATTGCACTTTGGCATATGCGCCGCCGCTGGCGGTTCACCCCCACGGGCGTGGGGACAACACCAGCCAGGCATTTGCGCCAGTTGTCGTCATTCGGTTCACCCCCACGGGCGTGGGGACAACCAACCGGCAAGAACCGTCCTGGCATTTGCTATACGGTTCACCCCCACGGGCGTGGGGACAACGCTGACCGCTGCAAGCTGATCGCTGGCAGCTTACGGTTCACCCCCACGGGCGTGGGGACAACCCCAGGTTATCAGCAATCTGCATTGATTGCCGCGGTTCACCCCCACGGGCGTGGGGACAACGTCTGGCTCCAACGAAAGTGGGGCTTTCGATTCGGTTCACCCCCACGGGCGTGGGGACAACGGCCTCAACTTCATGCCGTGCCAGGCCCCAGGGCGGTTCACCCCCACGGGCGTGGGGACAACTAACGACAACATCCCATTCCAATTGCATCAAACGGTTCACCCCCACGGGCGTGGGGACAACCGGTTGTCTCGTATGGTATAGAGTTCTCCGCGCGGTTCACCCCCACGGGCGTGGGGACAACGTTTTGCGGAAGGGGACGCTATACCCGCCGGACGGTTCACCCCCACGGGCGTGGGGACAACCATGCTCGTATTTGTCATGGCCCTGCTGTTGGGCGGTTCACCCCCACGGGCGTGGGGACAACTTGACAAGAAAGGAGATGAACAGATGTCAGAACGGTTCACCCCCACGGGCGTGGGGACAACCTGCATCACGATCCGCCCAACGGCGTTGTGTGCGGTTCACCCCCACGGGCGTGGGGACAACTCGTATTCCTTTGCGGGCGCAGAACCAATACACGGTTCACCCCCACGGGCGTGGGGACAACGCGCAGGGAGCTATAGATGCCATAATTGGTTCCGGTTCACCCCCACGGGCGTGGGGACAACCATCATCGCCACACTGTTTTTGCTGACCATCGCGGTTCACCCCCACGGGCGTGGGGACAACGCGGTCAGGTAGTCCACGATGAATCGCCCGATACGGTTCACCCCCACGGGCGTGGGGACAACGCGCATATCGGGCGCTGGGCGAAACGGCACGGCGGTTCACCCCCACGGGCGTGGGGACAACGTGTTGTTCGTTGACCTGGAAGGCCAATACAAACGGTTCACCCCCACGGGCGTGGGGACAACAATGGCGACCAGTTGCTCGCCCAGGCTCTTGAACGGTTCACCCCCACGGGCGTGGGGACAACGTCATACAATGCAGATGTACCGTGCTACCTGTCGGTTCACCCCCACGGGCGTGGGGACAACGATTGAAACACTGGCCCTGCGCGCGCGTGTGGACGGTTCACCCCCACGGGCGTGGGGACAACTTCGGCGTCAACGGTATTTTCGACGGGCGCGACGGTTCACCCCCACGGGCGTGGGGACAACGAGCAGGCCCGCAATCGTCGTCGCCGTCAAGGACGGTTCACCCCCACGGGCGTGGGGACAACGTCCAGGAGCGTCTTCTGCCAGGCAACGGTGGCGGTTCACCCCCACGGGCGTGGGGACAACGGGGAGATCGTTCATCGCAAAGGCCACTTTTGCGGTTCACCCCCACGGGCGTGGGGACAACGTGTCCTTCGTTTTATCCCGCTCCTTCTAAATCGGTTCACCCCCACGGGCGTGGGGACAACACAAAAGCGTCACCAGGTAAGGGTGGCGCTTTCGGTTCACCCCCACGGGCGTGGGGACAACGCCGTTAGGCGGCCAAGCCAGCGGTAATGCCCCGGTTCACCCCCACGGGCGTGGGGACAACGATTCCCAGTTGAAACTGCGGGCGGACATTGACGGTTCACCCCCACGGGCGTGGGGACAACCTCAATCTGCCGCGTCGTCGCCGGGCTTTCGTCCGGTTCACCCCCACGGGCGTGGGGACAACGAAGGGCGCAAACTGGCGCGCCCACGTCCACGACGGTTCACCCCCACGGGCGTGGGGACAACGTTAGGCGGAAACGATGAAGAAACGAAAATACCGGTTCACCCCCACGGGCGTGGGGACAACGATTTACGCACTCGCCAGAAAACTTGGCGATTGCGGTTCACCCCCACGGGCGTGGGGACAACGGCGGCTCCCCCCACTATTCGCCAGCCCAATCCGGTTCACCCCCACGGGCGTGGGGACAACTTTCCGGCGGTGCTACCGCGTTAGGGTTATAGTCGGTTCACCCCCACGGGCGTGGGGACAACGATGAGGCCGAGATGTTATTGTATGCGACAACACGGTTCACCCCCACGGGCGTGGGGACAACTCGCTGTTACGCAATGATTATTGGTGTAAGGGCGGTTCACCCCCACGGGCGTGGGGACAACGACGACAATGACACCCCTCCCCCACCCCCCCACGGTTCACCCCCACGGGCGTGGGGACAACTCTAGTCGGGCGCGCCGTCGTTTTCAACCCCGACGGTTCACCCCCACGGGCGTGGGGACAACTCAACCCGGTGCTGGCGACGGGGGCGGGCGGGGCGGTTCACCCCCACGGGCGTGGGGACAACACTGTGCCAGCGGGCGCCGCCGCGGACATCTACGGTTCACCCCCACGGGCGTGGGGACAACACAGTGTGAACCATTATCTGGCCGGGCTACGGGCGGTTCACCCCCACGGGCGTGGGGACAACCGCGCCGGCGTCGAGAAGTCGCACCCCCATCGCGGTTCACCCCCACGGGCGTGGGGACAACAGCAGCGCGTACTGCTCCTGGCGCGTCAGCCACGGTTCACCCCCACGGGCGTGGGGACAACGCTAACAGCAAACTATCATAAATCTTTGTATACGGTTCACCCCCACGGGCGTGGGGACAACTATACCAAACGCCAGCTACGAACTCGCCGATAGCGGTTCACCCCCACGGGCGTGGGGACAACACTGACGGAAAAGTAGTTGGTCAAACTCTTTACGGTTCACCCCCACGGGCGTGGGGACAACGTTGGGTCACGAGTAGAGTACAAGCGTTAAAACGGTTCACCCCCACGGGCGTGGGGACAACTGATCCAGCGGAGACGCCTCCGCACCGGTGAACGGTTCACCCCCACGGGCGTGGGGACAACGCCTGCCAGAATCCGCACTATTACGAAGCGCAGCGGTTCACCCCCACGGGCGTGGGGACAACAGATTTACCGTTTTCATTTATGTTATTTTTTCCGGTTCACCCCCACGGGCGTGGGGACAACATATAGAGAAAGCCCCCCTCAGCGTGAGGGGGGCGGTTCACCCCCACGGGCGTGGGGACAACGTGAGAGAGTGTGCGTGATTACACGCAAACATCGGTTCACCCCCACGGGCGTGGGGACAACGCACATAAAACTCTAAACGGTCAGCATTAACCACGGTTCACCCCCACGGGCGTGGGGACAACCAGCGATCTGGCGCGTTGCATTTCCATCTGGTTCGGTTCACCCCCACGGGCGTGGGGACAACGTCAGCCGATGTTCTCTGCCGTGATGTTACTCGCGGTTCACCCCCACGGGCGTGGGGACAACTGTGCCAGAGGTGGCCCCGAACCACGCCCCCGCGGTTCACCCCCACGGGCGTGGGGACAACTAATCGTCATAGTTGAACCTCCTGTTCCTATTCGGTTCACCCCCACGGGCGTGGGGACAACACGGCTGGATCGGCGGGAACGGAGAGCTTCTTCGGTTCACCCCCACGGGCGTGGGGACAACGGCGGAGCATATTGTTGTAGAGCGACCGAAGACGGTTCACCCCCACGGGCGTGGGGACAACGTTACCGTTCACCGGGGCGATTCGCCACCCGAACGGTTCACCCCCACGGGCGTGGGGACAACGTGGGTGACTATCGGCCCTGACCTGATGCGCGTCGGTTCACCCCCACGGGCGTGGGGACAACGCACGACAGCCCGGCAAGCCGTAATGCCGTCGCCGGTTCACCCCCACGGGCGTGGGGACAACTCGTCCATATCGCAAGCGTGCTTATTCTTAGACGGTTCACCCCCACGGGCGTGGGGACAACGAAATGACTATGGCGGCTTTTGTTAATGCCCAGCGGTTCACCCCCACGGGCGTGGGGACAACGCGGGGAATTTGGTACCAGCGCCGGCCATACCGCGGTTCACCCCCACGGGCGTGGGGACAACTGTGAGAGACACCGGCGCGCAATGGATTGAAGACGGTTCACCCCCACGGGCGTGGGGACAACGTCTCGCGTACTGACGGATAATCAAACAGATTCGGTTCACCCCCACGGGCGTGGGGACAACCAGGGTGACGTGGACGACGAAGGCTCTCACCGCGGTTCACCCCCACGGGCGTGGGGACAACCGCCACAACCTGCGATTTCTGCGCCTGATAAACGGTTCACCCCCACGGGCGTGGGGACAACTCAGGTAGTGGATTCTGGTTCGGCGGTGGTGGCCGGTTCACCCCCACGGGCGTGGGGACAACGGCGATTGACGGGCGCGGGGAGTTCGCCGTGATCGGTTCACCCCCACGGGCGTGGGGACAACAGTCCGACATTTGCGAACGGATCGTGGCGGCGCGGTTCACCCCCACGGGCGTGGGGACAACTCCCATCCGGTTTGACAGAAAAGACAACGGTACGGTTCACCCCCACGGGCGTGGGGACAACGTTGAACGAGGCCGTATACCGCGCCCGCCCGGCGGTTCACCCCCACGGGCGTGGGGACAACGGTTGGGTGGGGGAGGGGTGTCATTGTCATCTCGGTTCACCCCCACGGGCGTGGGGACAACTGTGCAAACGCTTGCGCCGCCCTCACTCCACCCGGTTCACCCCCACGGGCGTGGGGACAACGAGGACGGGGCGAAACAAACGAAGGGCCTGGGCGGTTCACCCCCACGGGCGTGGGGACAACGGCGGTATGGCTATCGGCTGGCCGGGGCTGACGGTTCACCCCCACGGGCGTGGGGACAACGCGCAGGGCCAGCGTCTCAATCTCGCGCAGGGCGGTTCACCCCCACGGGCGTGGGGACAACGGGGGCACGACTCACCGGGTGGCCAATTTGTCGGTTCACCCCCACGGGCGTGGGGACAACGCCCTGCCCTGGCTTCGATTTCGTGACGCTATACGGTTCACCCCCACGGGCGTGGGGACAACGTTGTTCTCCGTTGAATCCTGTGTCTTGGTGTCCGGTTCACCCCCACGGGCGTGGGGACAACGTAGGCGCGTACGCGCTTTAGGTCGTACCGCTGCGGTTCACCCCCACGGGCGTGGGGACAACGTGCCAGTTGGCGCCCATTGGTCAATACAATACGGTTCACCCCCACGGGCGTGGGGACAACTTCTTGAGAAGCCAGTATACGCATAATGACAGACGGTTCACCCCCACGGGCGTGGGGACAACTATGGGACAACAACACTGGTCTATCGGCAAAACGGTTCACCCCCACGGGCGTGGGGACAACGTCAAATGACGTTGCGCCTTTTTTGTTGTCTCGCGGTTCACCCCCACGGGCGTGGGGACAACATGCACCGACGCTCCTGGCAAAGCCGCCATCACGGTCGGTGAAGCGGCGATGCACGGTTCACCCCCACGGGCGTGGGGACAACGAACAATCGGCGCGAGACCGGCCGCGGCATTAGCGGTTCACCCCCACGGGCGTGGGGACAACACCCCCCACCGCAGCAGCAATCCGTCTCACTTCGGTTCACCCCCACGGGCGTGGGGACAACGCGGTGACGCCGTATTTCGAGAGTGGCCGGGTCGGTTCACCCCCACGGGCGTGGGGACAACAAGCGCGCCTGTAATCTCCACAGGGGGAGTAGCGGTTCACCCCCACGGGCGTGGGGACAACATTTTGGGTTGATTACGCGCTGTTTAGGGGCGCGGTTCACCCCCACGGGCGTGGGGACAACGAAACACGAAGAACCCGAAACTCAGTATACAAACGGTTCACCCCCACGGGCGTGGGGACAACCCGTCCCAGGAGTAACCCTCCAACCCTCTGGGGCGGTTCACCCCCACGGGCGTGGGGACAACCTCGATAGAAATACCGAGGCGGTCAAAACTCTCGGTTCACCCCCACGGGCGTGGGGACAACACTCTGGAACTTTTCACCCATAGGCCGGTGATTCGGTTCACCCCCACGGGCGTGGGGACAACGACGGAGTTTGGCGACCATGTTGCGCAGCTTGTCGGTTCACCCCCACGGGCGTGGGGACAACGGGTCCCCCTTTCGAGTCCGTATTATTCCCGGCGGTTCACCCCCACGGGCGTGGGGACAACGCGCGCGCGGTACACCGTTGCCTGACTGAATCCGGTTCACCCCCACGGGCGTGGGGACAACATCGTGTTAGGCGGACGGAATATGGACGGCTTCGGTTCACCCCCACGGGCGTGGGGACAACTAACTTGGGTGTGACGCATCCAGACGCGCTTTAGGTTCACCCCCACGGGCGTGGGGACAACGGATGAGGTCCCCAACCGCTGGAAAGAGCTTTACGGTTCACCCCCACGGGCGTGGGGACAACTGGAGGTATAGCCATGCCAGACTATAACACAACGGTTCACCCCCACGGGCGTGGGGACAACATGATGTTTGAAATCTTGTCGCGCATTGTCCTACGGTTCACCCCCACGGGCGTGGGGACAACGTTGCCGATTTATCGCAGGAAACCGACGACGCGGTTCACCCCCACGGGCGTGGGGACAACTGGACCCCCTTCTCGAACAAATCAGACTCAGACGGTTCACCCCCACGGGCGTGGGGACAACTATCGTTGTACATAGTTCCTCCCTGCCGCGCCTGGTTCACCCCCACGGGCGTGGGGACAACTCTCAATCTGCCGCGTCGTCGCCGGCGACTCGTCCGGTTCACCCCCACGGGCGTGGGGACAACTTGGTCGTGTCCGCAGAGGTCACAAGTTCGAGTCGGTTCACCCCCACGGGCGTGGGGACAACGTAAGCGCCTACTCGCGCGCGCTGGCCGTGCAAGGTTCACCCCCACGGGCGTGGGGACAACTCCCCCTTTTGCTATCATACCGTGCCTCCCTTCGGTTCACCCCCACGGGCGTGGGGACAACAGCAAGTTCATATCCACCGTGCTGGGCCAGTCCGGTTCACCCCCACGGGCGTGGGGACAACGGTAGAGGAAGGCCACGGCAGCGCGGTCGCGTTCGGTTCACCCCCACGGGCGTGGGGACAACCATTCTGTGGCTAGACGGCAGCGCGGCGACCTCGGTTCACCCCCACGGGCGTGGGGACAACTTGATCACCGCCGAGGCCGCTACTTCGATCAGCGGTTCACCCCCACGGGCGTGGGGACAACTCATTGCCTGCGCCTTGCACAACGCAGCGCGCTCGGTTCACCCCCACGGGCGTGGGGACAACGATCGGCTGCGTGGCCGTCAACAACAATTGCACGGTTCACCCCCACGGGCGTGGGGACAACTGCGGTAGCGATAGCAGACGTTCAACTGTTCGAGGTTCACCCCCACGGGCGTGGGGACAACTCGTCACCCCGCAGCACGGCGTTGACGATCTTCGGTTCACCCCCACGGGCGTGGGGACAACATGCGCTCCAAAACTCTACGACTTGCCCCTCCCGGTTCACCCCCACGGGCGTGGGGACAACAGCTTGAGCCGCCCGCGCCTGAACCGGCTCAACGGTTCACCCCCACGGGCGTGGGGACAACAACAAGTGGAGCTGGCAGAATTAAAATGATAATCGGTTCACCCCCACGGGCGTGGGGACAACGTGATGGATCGTGAGCGCCTGGGCGGTGTTGCACGGTTCACCCCCACGGGCGTGGGGACAACGATGCCGGCGGAGCGCCCAAATTCGATGTAATTCGGTTCACCCCCACGGGCGTGGGGACAACGTGCCTCGGCGGTGACTTGCTTGCCGGCCCACGCGGTTCACCCCCACGGGCGTGGGGACAACGCGTGGTGGTGTAGGGATTTGACAAGTTTATGCGGTTCACCCCCACGGGCGTGGGGACAACTTGGCGAGTTGGGTCTTTTGCTGCGCTTCGAGCGGTTCACCCCCACGGGCGTGGGGACAACGTTGTGGAGGGTGGCGGACGGCATCGTCCCCTACGGTTCACCCCCACGGGCGTGGGGACAACACCACCGATGGGTGGCGGTTCCAGGGGATTGGTCGGTTCACCCCCACGGGCGTGGGGACAACGTAGTAGTGCGTGACGGGTTTCGCTAACAAGGGCGGTTCACCCCCACGGGCGTGGGGACAACGTGCTGCTCGATCAATCCCATTTCCGCCAGTCTCGGTTCACCCCCACGGGCGTGGGGACAACCGGTTATAGTCACATTCTTACAATGCAAGAAACGGTTCACCCCCACGGGCGTGGGGACAACAGCCTGGTCTGGATGTACAACAGCGCGGACATCGGTTCACCCCCACGGGCGTGGGGACAACGACAGCTTCGAGGTTAAAATCTCGACGTATATCGGTTCACCCCCACGGGCGTGGGGACAACTCGATCTCGTTGCGGACGCGCGTGATGCTACCCGGTTCACCCCCACGGGCGTGGGGACAACGACGGATGGATACGTAGGGTCGATGGGTAAGACGGTTCACCCCCACGGGCGTGGGGACAACTTCCGGAAAATTGCGTATAGTACTAATTTCCTACGGTTCACCCCCACGGGCGTGGGGACAACGTCAACCACAACTGCTCCCAGCGGCGCTTCATCGGTTCACCCCCACGGGCGTGGGGACAACGAGGTGCGGGACTTGCAGCGCCAGGGCCAAATCGGTTCACCCCCACGGGCGTGGGGACAACTAGCTGAATACACACGAGAGCAGCAGGAAGTGCGGTTCACCCCCACGGGCGTGGGGACAACTTACGACCTGCAACACCGGCGGGCGGAGGAGGACGGTTCACCCCCACGGGCGTGGGGACAACACGACATTCGAGATCACCACCCAGACCGTTACCGGTTCACCCCCACGGGCGTGGGGACAACGGTCGCCACCTTCGCGTCCTGGGCCGAGACGACGGTTCACCCCCACGGGCGTGGGGACAACCAGATGTGACAGATCACTCACTAATTATTTCTCGGTTCACCCCCACGGGCGTGGGGACAACGTGTTGTGATGAAGAAGACGTGGATACTGTTGCGGTTCACCCCCACGGGCGTGGGGACAACCATAACGGGGCTACTGCAAAGTAGCCCCGTCTCGGTTCACCCCCACGGGCGTGGGGACAACTTTATCGCGGCCTTTTCGACTGCCGGAACCCCGCGGTTCACCCCCACGGGCGTGGGGACAACAATTATTGTCAGCTATGCGGGCGCGACAAACTCGGTTCACCCCCACGGGCGTGGGGACAACGTCGATGGATACGCCAGAGGCGATTGCTAACGCGGTTCACCCCCACGGGCGTGGGGACAACAGCATCGAAATATTTCTGTAGTGCCGAGACATCGGTTCACCCCCACGGGCGTGGGGACAACTTGAGGCACACAAAAAAACCCTAAAGCATGGGGCGGTTCACCCCCACGGGCGTGGGGACAACCCAACTCTTGACCTCATTCATGGCACAACCGCCGGTTCACCCCCACGGGCGTGGGGACAACTTTCCAGGTACGGCCCGAAACCCGCCACGATGCGCGGTTCACCCCCACGGGCGTGGGGACAACGTGGCTCCGGCTCCGGTGGCCGTGCCGGGTAGCGGTTCACCCCCACGGGCGTGGGGACAACATACAGCCAAAATATTCGATGAAATGAATTGACGGTTCACCCCCACGGGCGTGGGGACAACGATCAGCCTGCCGATCCACGTGCATTGTATGTGCGGTTCACCCCCACGGGCGTGGGGACAACGGGGAAGTTCAACGTATCCGTAAAATCCCTGTTCGGTTCACCCCCACGGGCGTGGGGACAACTCAGCGCAAACTCCTCAACACCGCGCGCAGCTTCGGTTCACCCCCACGGGCGTGGGGACAACGGCAATCGGATTACCCTCAATCGGGCTTCCGCGGTTCACCCCCACGGGCGTGGGGACAACCGGACGTCCGTCTGGTCCTGGATCGGCCTCAATCGGTTCACCCCCACGGGCGTGGGGACAACTGTACGGCGATGAAGAGGACTTGGCGGATGTGCGGTTCACCCCCACGGGCGTGGGGACAACCTGTGGACCTTCACCGACGCCTGGCCGATGTACGGTTCACCCCCACGGGCGTGGGGACAACGGGAACAGGCGTACGGCAATGCAGGCAGTAGGCGGTTCACCCCCACGGGCGTGGGGACAACGCGATCCAAGGGCACCCCCTCGTCCACCAGGTTCGGTTCACCCCCACGGGCGTGGGGACAACTTGCGCGACCTCCACAAGCGCGTCGCTCAACGCGGTTCACCCCCACGGGCGTGGGGACAACGTGCTTGTAGCAATCCAGCGCGATGCAAAACACGGTTCACCCCCACGGGCGTGGGGACAACGGCACTTGCTGCCGCAAGACGCGACGCCTCCGCGGTTCACCCCCACGGGCGTGGGGACAACTCATCCGTGACGGGCAGTTGGGGGTGAAGTACGCGGTTCACCCCCACGGGCGTGGGGACAACGATCGCACGGGGAACGCGCGGTCTGGGCTGTTCGGTTCACCCCCACGGGCGTGGGGACAACTAACCAACTACGCCCGAATTTTTGTGCCTTCATCGGTTCACCCCCACGGGCGTGGGGACAACGTCGAGATCGATGACGGGATTTGGCACGGCGATGGTTCACCCCCACGGGCGTGGGGACAACAGGATGCACTTTCGCGCCGAATTCTTGCAGGTCGGTTCACCCCCACGGGCGTGGGGACAACTTGCCCAGGGCAATCAATTCGCTCCAACGTGTCGGTTCACCCCCACGGGCGTGGGGACAACTCGTCGCTGTCTAGCGGATTCTCGGCTTGCCACGGTTCACCCCCACGGGCGTGGGGACAACACGCTGGCTGACCTGGTGAATTGCCCGTATTGCGGTTCACCCCCACGGGCGTGGGGACAACCCATTGCGCGTGGTGCATTTCCGGAATTTTGTACGGTTCACCCCCACGGGCGTGGGGACAACATCATCGTCCCGTTCTGGAATGGACACGCCACGCGGTTCACCCCCACGGGCGTGGGGACAACCGTACTCCCGGCCAACGTCTTCTACCGCTATGCGGTTCACCCCCACGGGCGTGGGGACAACGGTTGAAGCCGAATCGGTAGACGTGGTCATTGCGGTTCACCCCCACGGGCGTGGGGACAACGTAGAAGCATCGCCCGGTTCGCGTACCGGCAACGGTTCACCCCCACGGGCGTGGGGACAACTGAGAATCACGACACTGATTTCCACTGTTCCACGGTTCACCCCCACGGGCGTGGGGACAACTTGCTGGTGTGGCTGTACGGCGATGAAGAGGACGGTTCACCCCCACGGGCGTGGGGACAACGGGCGCACTTCGTACAAAATGCCGCCGCCGCCGCGGTTCACCCCCACGGGCGTGGGGACAACGGTTCAATCAGCGCGGTATGGAAACCGCGACTACGGTTCACCCCCACGGGCGTGGGGACAACATAGGGAATTTAGCCAGAGCAAACTACGTCGTTCGGTTCACCCCCACGGGCGTGGGGACAACGAATAGCGCCTCCACGGTGTCGTAGTTGGTCACGGTTCACCCCCACGGGCGTGGGGACAACTTAATCGTGTCCGCAGAGGTCACAAGTTCGAGTCGGTTCACCCCCACGGGCGTGGGGACAACTCGTATATGGCGGTGCTACATCCACCAGGGCGCGGTTCACCCCCACGGGCGTGGGGACAACTTTAGAGCAATCGCATTTAATGAAGAGAGCAGGCGGTTCACCCCCACGGGCGTGGGGACAACTCAAAAACTGCCCGCCAACGCCCGCATCCGCGCCGGTTCACCCCCACGGGCGTGGGGACAACGAGGGTTTGCCAGACCCTCAGCCCTCAGCTATCGGTTCACCCCCACGGGCGTGGGGACAACGCGTTATGGAGGCTTATGGGCGCGACCGGGGCGGTTCACCCCCACGGGCGTGGGGACAACGCGTGGATGTCCCCGCCGTGCCTGCTGATACACACGGTTCACCCCCACGGGCGTGGGGACAACTAGCCGTCCTGCGACTCGCGGCGGGCGTTGTACGGTTCACCCCCACGGGCGTGGGGACAACAATCTACGCAACCGACGCGAGAAGCGTCAAAACGGTTCACCCCCACGGGCGTGGGGACAACTTGTGGGTCGCAACATACGGAACGCAAGCGCCGCGGTTCACCCCCACGGGCGTGGGGACAACCGATTTCGATGATGGCGACGAGCACCTGGTTACGGTTCACCCCCACGGGCGTGGGGACAACATACACCGCGTTTATCGTATGCGACAAGCTGTACGGTTCACCCCCACGGGCGTGGGGACAACGTCATCATTTCCTCCTCTTATCGAGCTTTATCACGGTTCACCCCCACGGGCGTGGGGACAACTGTAGCGCGTGAGTGCGCCGCTTTCCCCTAACTCGGTTCACCCCCACGGGCGTGGGGACAACGAAGTCTTCCTCGGTAATCGCCGGTACCCACCACGGTTCACCCCCACGGGCGTGGGGACAACGCGCGCCCCACGGATTCAATCACGCGAACAAACGGTTCACCCCCACGGGCGTGGGGACAACACTCGCGCCGGATCCAGCGAAAACGGGCAGGTACGGTTCACCCCCACGGGCGTGGGGACAACCCACATCCGCGTATCGTTACTGTGGACGATGGCGGTTCACCCCCACGGGCGTGGGGACAACGTGTCCTACGCCCATTGCGCTCCTAACAATCCCGGTTCACCCCCACGGGCGTGGGGACAACGATTGCGCGACGAATCAACCAGTCGCGCTCGGCGGTTCACCCCCACGGGCGTGGGGACAACTCTTAAGTGTCTATATTTTGCGCGTTATCAGACTATGCACTTGTTAATGTGCATTGTACACGATATGACGAATTTGACCAGTATGACTCCGCTCTACGTTATGCAGGATCGGGCGTTTTATGGGGGATTCGGATCAGTTGTAATCCCTCAAAGTCAACGATTTCGCGTGTGGTGTCGCCTGCGGTTCGTATGGCAAAGCGTTGTTCGGTATTTGTGCTCCATATTTGGGTCACACCGCCCATTCTTTTGGACTCAAGGCACTTTTCCCAGAGCTTGTCGCGCACCCGCGCCGAGACGTGCCCGACAAAGATGCCGGTCTTGGGTTCGAGCAACCAATGGGTCAATTCACCGCGCAATCGCGCCGGAACTTTTTCCAGGATCATCACTAGCATACCTTACTCTCTTTCCTGCATCCTGCATCGTGCATCCTGCTTCCTGCCTCTTGCAGCATAACCGCCGCCGTATGTTTGCACATGCTTAGATCGTTTTTGGCAAAGTCGGGGCAGGCGCAATCCCAACCTCCAGCGTGATGTTTGACCGTGTATCCGGATGTGCCCGGACGGGTGATGACGCGCCATTCTGAGTCGGCGACCGGCTCGACCGTCCACCCGCTCTGCAAGCCTTCTATGGCCCGCTGCCAGCGTTGATGCACGGCAGGATCGGCCTGGCTGATGTCAGGAAAAGGTGGCGTAACGTCAGGTGGACGCGCGAGGTCTGGCGCGCCAGGCGGCGGCCACAAGTCTGCGCTGTATGCTGACGAGTGTGCATCCAAAGCTACGCTATCGGCCATCCACAACGGCTCGGGCCGGCCGGGATCTTCGTCTGCGCCGGCGCCGGCTGCGAGTACATCCTCCGGGATCGCCAACAGGGTTTCGATGTCGGGCAGGATGCGTTGGAGCAGTTTCGCCTCTTTGAACGCCTGGCGGCACGCTTCGCGCACGCACGGCTCGACACGCTGCGACGATTCCTGCACGACACGAAACGCGGTGGGAATGGTGATCTCGACTTTGTACAAATCGGCGATGTCGTAGACGAAGCTGAGTTGTTTGCCGGTGTGGATGAAGCCGAGCGCGGGCGAGTAGCCGCCGCTGACGATAGCGGCATGGCACAGGCCATTGAGCAGCGCATTGGCGGCGGAGAGCGCGCGGTTGATCGGGTCGCTGTTTCCCCAACTGGCGCGGTCGTAGCTGCGCCCGTGCCAGGGGACGTTGTAGGTGATGCTGGCGTGGGCATAAGCGTCACGTACCCGCGCGCCCTCCATCCCGCGAAGTTGTTCGAGCGTCAGAAACGGATCGAGGTCCTGATTTTTGAAACGCATCCGGTACATCCGCTTGCAGACTTCGAGGCGCAGTGCGGGATTGCTCACCAAACGCGCCTGGTGCAGCAGGTGATAGGCTTTGCGTGTCTCGCCGCCGCCGTGGGCGTAGCAGCGTGTGCCATCTTCTCCCACCCACACAATAGCGCAGCCGCTATCTGCCAACGCCTTGACGGCGGCGTGGGTTATGCGCGTCCCTGGCCCTAAGAGCAGCACACTCAAAGCGGCGGTGGGTACAAGCGTCGCGCCGTCTTTGTCGAGCAATTCGATAGCTTTTGCTTTTTGTTCGACGACGACGTGCTCGACGTACAGGTACGTGAGACTGTCGGCTAGTTTGGGCAGTTCGTGCAGATCGCGCATCGTTCACCTCATCACGCATTACCAATAGATGCGGATTTTAGCATTCTCGTGCGAATGCAATTTAGTGCTATAATGCAAATCATCTGTACACCACCTGCTTATGGAGAGGCCTTTTGATGTTAGAAGTCAGTATGCACCAGGCCGGACAAACCCTACCCAGCTTGATCGATCAGATCATTTTAGAAAAACGTCCCATTATCATCACTGAGCATGGCAAGTCTAAGGCCGTACTTCTCAGTATCGAAGAATACAACCGCTTGACACAATCTGGCGGTATTTGTGCAGAAGCATTAGCAGCAGCGCAACGTTTGCGTGAGGCGCTGGCGACGCGTACCGACGTGTTGCAAGAAGACTGGGTAGCAGCTGCCCGCGCCGCCCGCGAGACGGCGTTGTTCCCCAAGGCGGCAGAGCAATGAGCGTGTCAGTCTAACTTGCCCGCGCCAGCGATAGCAAGCCGAAGCCCAAGCCTTTGCCGGAGCCGATGCCTCGTTGCACTGTTGCCCATAGTTTAGTCGGGTCGGTCACTTGCAGGAGGCCCTCGAAGCGCACGGCGAAGTGGGTGAGGGCGCGCGTTTTGGGTCCTTTCTCCACGTCTTTGACGGTTTCTTCCGCATCCACTGTAACCTTTTTCACCGGCTGTCGCCCGTAGGTGTTGCCTTCTTTCAGCACAACGACGCGCACGAGGCGGAATCCGCCATCCGTCGCCTTGCGCTCCAACCACGCAAGTTGGTCTTCTTCACGGTAGAGCGGATCGCGGCGGCCCTGGCGTTGCCCCGGTGCAGAGTGCTTGACGGTCGGATTGGCGCGTAGATGAAAGGCGAGTGTCTGTCCCGGGGTGAAGCCAACTTCGAACGGTTTGGATTCCGGTGCGCGCAGCAGGTAGCCATTGGCGCGCGGATCGCCGAGCCAGGCCCAATCCGGCGCACTGTGCGATTGCAGCAGCACGGTGGGGACGCCGGTGCGCTCGTCCACGTCCACGCGAAAGAGGAGGCGTTCGCCGGGCGGAAGTTTGTCCGGGAAGGCGGACATCAGTGTGCGGTGCAGTTCGTAGGGATTGGCGAGTTCGCGCTGCACGCGGCGGGTGCGGGGGTTGAGGGTTAGTTTTGAAAGGTACATAGGCTGTCCTCCTGTGCTTCAGGTAGCACGTAGAAAGTAGCGCGGATGCGTCGGTCCATATGTTTCCTATTCCCTTTAACGAATGAGACGGGTTGATCAGGACGGACAATACTCCCCTGTTCCGCATCATCTAACATCATTCGCGCTTCATACAATTGAGTTTCAGCATTAAGTTGTTGACGTCTAGGATTAGCTATTCGAGGATATGAACGTAAAGCCGTTTCCAAATCTTGTTCAAGTTTCAGTCCATCCTTTAGCCATACGGGGACACTGGGTACAAATGCCTTCCGGCCAAGATAAAGCATCCATACAGGATGTTGTAAACTTTCATCAAGTCGGCTTAGTAGATTGCCATCATCGCTTTCTAGTCCCACCAAAAAGGCTGCATCGGCAAGGTAAAAGCGGTCCGAAAGTTCCGTTTCTTTCAAACCGACGAAGGGTTTGCCACCTGCCTTCATTACGTTGTTCGCAGTGTGATAATCACATTGTATCAAACCTTCTCGATCCACACGAACGCCCATACGAAGTTTCGCCAACTGTTCCAGCGATGGTTTGCAAACGTTATCAGGGTGGTTTTCATCCCTGGGTTTGCCCAACGCCGCGCAGACCAGACCGATGACGCCGCTTTTGGACGGCTCTAAGCCGGTATCCCGGTGGGTAAAGTGGCTTTGCACGCCCCACGACTGCATCGGCCCCACTAATTGCAACAGTAGGGTGCCCATAGTCTACGCTCCTTGACGTAACGGCTCACAAATGGCGTCTATCCAACCTTGCATATTTTTGACCTCGGATTGGAAGCGATCATGAAGATGGTCTGCTTCCACTGTACCATCAGGCAAAGCCACAGCCAATGTCTTCACAGTGTCATCATCATAGAAATTGATGAGGTGTTCATAATGTTTTTCGAGGCGTTGAACAGAGGCCACGACCAAATCCTCTTCGCTCTGTGCATTTACGGGCTTTTGGAAGGCATTGACCAATGACCACCCTTCGCTCTCTTTGCTACGAAGTACGGCCAGCATAAAGGCGGGACGACATTCTTGAGCATAGGCGTTCTTTTTGCCGCTGGGGATGGCAGCCTCACTGGCGCGCAGGAAGGCTTCAACACTGCGACAAGCCATGTCGTGGTTGCCGCCCAGGTTTTTCTTGAGTTGTTCGAAGTCAATACGCGCGTAGCGGTAGAAACAAGCACTGTTGAAATAAGCCACGTCGAGAAAACCGGCGCCGGGGTCAGTTTTGATGTCATCCACGGCGGTGAAGTAGTCAATGGGCGTGCGCCCGTCAATAGCGTGGGTCGAGATAGGATGAGCGACCTGGCAAGCAGCATCAATGTTGGTCTTGGGCTTGTCAGCAAGCATTCGACCAAAGAGAGCAATGTCCGGTGCGCTGGTGCGTTGGTAGGTTTCCTGAATTAACTGATTGACTACATCGTCTGCTATTTGACATTTGGGTTCGGCCGGGGCTTTTTTCTTGTCGGCTTGTGCTTCCTTCGCCTTGACTTCCCATTGTGCATATTCATCGAGATAAGCAATGAACTCATCCCAAGATTCCACAAGGCGTTCAGCTATCCAAGTAATCTCACCATCTTTTCCATCACTAAGGTAGAGAAGAACTGCCGTCTCTTCTTTGCGTCTTCGATCCATACTTCCGGCATAGGCTTCTGCAATGAAATGAGCAATACGAGTTGCAATCTCTTCATCTTTTCCAAAAGCCACCAAATGTTTGACGAGCGCCTCTACAATCAACTTAGTTCGTTTGCCTAGCGGCACCCCGGTATACCGCTCAAAAATCGGCTTAGTACCAGTTGCCAAATTTCGACCAGCATAACGTATAGCCCGCTTGATGCATTGCGATGAAATGCGAGCGCGGCGGTAGCCGCCAAAATCGGTCGTTTTAGGTTGGCCTAAATCGTCACGGTTCAGGTTCGAGGGTGGAAAATTTTGAATGATGTGTAATTCGATAAACATGGTTTTTTCTCCTTTTTGATTGATGTTAGTTTTGGTTTTGTGAATCTGAACTTGTCTTTCGACTGGGTAAGCGCCAGAAGCGGCGGGACCAACGCAAGCGTATCTCCTGGCGTTTATCTGCGCCTTCCGATCTGCGGTCGAGCCATTGTCGAACGTCCTCAAAGAGTTGCAACCAGTTAACGGGAACCGATTTGGATTTGAGCAGTGAGATGGCCTGACGCAGCATATCTGGCAAATCGTCGGGTTCGCTGGATAACGAAGCTAGAAAGCGTCGCTCAACGTTGGGGGGCGGGTCTTCGCCTTCGGGATATAACGCTCGAAAGTGGTCGCCCATATTATGCCAACGGTCGCCTGTGTAAGGTAGCGGGTGAAAGGCGAACAATGAGCCGATGATGTACAATGTATCCTCAGTCCAGGGAGGATCATCTTCGTCCAGCAGGTGTTCGACAACACGACTGGCTTCCAATACCGCGCCTGGTGGCTGTCCTAGCCCGCGTCTCAACGAGGACAGCCGGGCGCGGTCATTGCTATCACGCAGGCGTTCTAAAGCCGCTATCAATTCGTAAGCTTCTTTCATAGTTCTTCACCTCCTTCTGTGGAATTGTGTGTGCTGGCTTTGCCCACAGCGTCCGCCAGTCCAATATAAAAACGCTGGCGGGCGACCGCCGCCGCCCGCATCGCGCGGTTATCCTTGCCCGCGCATTTCTCAGCTTGTTGAAAAGCTGCCGTTGCTGTACGTCGCATCTGGTCTCGCCAGGTTTGCAATGCAAGCTCGGGAGCATTGGGAAGATTTTCAACCAATGAATGGAAATGGATGCCTAGCTCACTCCAGTAGTAGCGTTCAATGCTCCAAGATGTAAAGAGGTTATAAGCACGTTTGGCTTGTTCGTCTCTGCTTTGAGGATAGCCACCTGACTCAAGCTTGACGCCAATTTTGTCAGAGGTTGCAAAATCTTCGGATTTTGTGGCTGGATATAGAGTTAACCAGGCAAGGACAAATGCGGCCACACGTATAGTAGAAACACAATTGTCGGCTACTTGCAGAGCGCGTCCTAATTCTCCCACAAGGTCCTGGTTTTTCAGAAACTCGAGAGGAAGAGGCAAGCTCTCCGAGCGCAAAAATTCGAGGCTAGCTTTGTTTTTTGCTATGCCTAGTGCCATTAACTTATAGCGTTGTGTAGTGTCCAATATCATAACAGGAGGTTGCGCAAGATCAGCCAGCCATCGTACAACTTTGGGGGGCTTGTCTACCCCTTCAAGTTCAAATAACACTTTGCTATCACGCCAAAGAGCACGGGTGGCAGTGAAACTTAAAGGCCGAATGCCACTCTCTTTATCTACAAAGTAGTGCATCATAGGATCCACATCCTCAATATCCAATTTTAATCCTGGCGCCCAATACATATCTCGGACAATAACTTGCCCCTCGATTTCTTGTGGGCGTAACCAAATACGTCTGTTATGCCAGGTCAAATAATCCAAATATCCCTTTGGCCGTTCGCGATCTGGGATAAATGGATCGGCCATCTCCCATGCGGGGAGATCGTTGCCATCAGGAGTAGGTAGCGGTTTATCCTCACCATATTCAATCATATTGAGCATCAACGTCTCAAAAACACTCTGCCCCTGAGCCAAGAACAATACACCTTTTGAGCCAAAAGCATCGGTAAAATTCTCTTTTACGCCACTTGTGCCACCGAATCCAAATAGCTGGGAAGTGATTAAAGCTCTTGCCGCTTGTGCAGGCGTTAGAGAAAGTCCTACGGCTTTGGTATTATGGTCAAATAGAACTGCATTCCCCCCCGATGCCGCATGTAACAATAGACTGATAACAGATGTAGGTTCAACACCATTGCGAGTATCTTCTTTCAGAAATTCTTCTAGTGGCATTTTACCTTTCTGTATTTTTGCAGAGGGTGACTCCTTATTCTCTACTTGTTTACAGGGTTGATAAAATGGCTTCTGAGGATGAAAAAGATCGAAGCATTGATGAATTGATGATTGTAGTAAGTAGGCATCTATTACATCAATATCAAATTGAAGCCGGTTCCACAAGGATTTCCATACTCTCGGGTTTTCTGGACCCAAAATGCGGTGTAGAATGGCCAACAACAAACGATACAATGATGCCGTTTCTAAGGGCGTATCGCCACGTATCTCACGCAGTTCGTGAGCCTGCATCAATACATCGCGTATTCCGAATTCCTCACGCTCTCCGGCTAACGTCAGGCACGGAATCCACGATTTATCAATGAGATTGAATGAATAGGTCATCTTGCCTCCTGTATGATCTGTAATCCGAGTTGACTCTTTTTATCCAATTTGAGGATAAGGCCGGTACCTTCCAAGGGACATAGGCCATTTTCAAAGATTACAACGCGATGGTAGCGTAAGACCGCAATGTATTTCCACTGTCTCAGTATCGTTTTGGTTTCATCGTCGGATGGTTTTTCAAGTAAATAATCTTCAGTTTCCCTCCTGCGTATGTTGACCGAACGACGCGCTAATTCACGCACCAGGTCAGAGTCGGGTTTCTCATTTGGGTCATAGATTAGACTACCCGCTTCGGGTTCAAGATGTAATTGCCCTGCAATCCGGTGCAAACAAATCACACTCAAGCCGGGGTCCCCACTGCGGGTGAGGGCACGGAATGTCTTGCGTACACGCGGATCATCTTCTTCAAGTTCGAGGTTGTCCCTCCATAGCAATCTTTCATCTTGCGGTTCTCTCACGCGTCGTTTACAGGCTTCAGCACGCTCGTCAAAGTCTTCCTTATCCATTGCTTGTTTCGTTTTTTCGAGGGCGGTTGTCATCTCAGCACTGACCGATAATGGCCGATCACTATATACGTACTCGATTAAGTCAGGCATATCGTCAGGCATATGGATGATGTTTGGCGATTGTTCCTGTAATGCTAACCAGGAACGCAACAGAACATATTCATCATACACATACTTTCTACGCTCAAAATGGGGAACCTCATCCCCAATTGCTGGCACAGTAACCCAAAGACGATAAGGATGAGAACGTGGATCATTCACCGCATGCCGATGCAAACGCCCCGCGCGTTGTAATAACAAGTCAACAGGTGCATGGTCGCTGATCATCACATCAAAGTCCAAGTCCAAACTCTGTTCAATGACCTGTGTAGCAACCACGATGACTTTGTTAGGGCGGTCCGGGTTTGGTTTTTTCTTTTCTGGACCGGGGCCAAGTTTGCGGAGCACTTTTTCTTCAATTCCTTCACGCCAGGCTAGTGGAAAACGGGCGTGAAATAAAATGAGATTGTCAGTGTCACAAAGCTTGTGTTCATCTGGAAGGTCTTGAATGGCTTCGAATATCTCTTGCGCATAACTGATCGTATTACAGATCACCGCAGCACAGCCACCGTTGTGTAGAGCTTCATCTAACGTTTTGATGATGACATTCACATCGCGCGAAAGCCAACCGAAGCTCAATTCCTTTGTGGGTGGTGGTGTAAGTTTAATCGCTTCTGTCGGCCCATTGCTAGGCGCAAAGGTGATCTGAGGATACTCTTTCGCGGGCAATGCAGTTGTTGTGCCAGTATAGGCCCGGATTAACTTCTGTCGTGTTTTATCGGGCAAAGTGGCGGATAAAATAATGACCGAAGTATTGATAGCTCGCAACCATTGCAAAAGTCGCTCAAATAACTCAGACATATACGCATCATAGGCGTGAACTTCATCAAAAATCACCACTTTGTGGCTAAGACCTAACAAACGAACAAAAAAGTGTTTGGTTTGTAAAATGCTCATCAAAGCCTGGTCAACTGTTCCTACACCATAAGGAGCCAACAAACTTTGTTTGCGAGGCAAGAACCAGGATTGCGCCGCAGCAACATCACCCTCCTGTTCTTCAAGGGAAGCTTTCTGCTCTGGTATCTTGCGTAGCAATGCCTGGCTATGTACTAACAGAGGTTCTATGGGTTTGTCCAATTGCTTGGTTAAAAATTGAGCTGTACGGTCATGCATCTGATTGCTGGTGGCCGTTGTTGGCATTGCAACATAGAGTCCCGAAGAACGATTTTGTTTTGCCCAATGCGCGTATACAGCAAAGGCAAGTTCCGTTTTTCCTGTTCCCATTGGCGCTTCGATGATGGCAAGTGCGGGTACTGAGAGATCTGCTAATGCGGCAATGCCCTGTGTTTGCGCCTCGGTGGGATGAAACGGAAAAACCTTCTCAAATGTCAAATCGAGCATCTCCATAGGCGGTTTCAAATTCACGCTTTTGAGTGCGCATTGCGCATGTTGCCTTGAATGACGGGCATAAGAAGCTATAGGAATAGTGTTTTCTTCAAGCGGAAAATAGTCGTCGTCAGAACCAATCCAGTCAGCGATGGAAATAATAGCTGATAGATATGTTAGCATAATGTTGTTGTATGCGCAATTTCCGTCAAAATTGAGCGACACACCAGGTGGATCAAAAAGGCGTTTCATTACACCAACTAACTCAGTGCGTGTTTTAGTCCATTCATCTTTGCCTTTGTCTGCGGGTGTGATCGCGGCGCCAAAACGCTCAGACTGAGGCCAGGTGCCATGATGTCCTCCCAGGACTTGGGCTAACCAAGTTGTCATCTCGTCGCCAAGTCCACATACTTGATGCAAAAGCCCTTCCCCCAATGAGGAACGCAATGCCCAAGTTGTCAGAATTTCATGGCGGGTATGCTTCTCGCTAGGTGCGCGGTCAGCAAATTGAAATCCTGTGGCTTGTAATTCTTCTTTGATTTGGCTCTTTAATGGCTCACGTAGTGAATGATGATCTTGAAATGCAGGACTGGCTTTGCCCAAGTCGTGCAGTGCCGCTAAGAATGCTACAAACTTTCCGGTTTCATTGATGCCTAGTTGTAACCAATCGGCAAGTGCTTGACGAATGTTTTGATGTAACCCTACTTGCCATAATACCGATGCAACCTGACCAACATCAATCATATGGTAAGTCAACCGATGAACGTATTTTGTATTGCGGTCTATTTTACCCCATAGTTGCTGGTACGCCGGTAATAGGTTAGCATTTGCCATCCCATACACCCGCCCCATCCGCCGCACCTCCTTTGCCACCGCCTCCCGAGTCTCCTCCGGCGCTAACACCTCCACGTCACCGCCCCACCCGCGTACCCACGGGAGCATCTCGCGGGGTTCGGCGATTTGCGCCTCCCACAACAGATAGCCGTCGGGCTGTAGAGTCGTCACGGCGTTGCGATGCCAGTGCGTCTCCTGCACGCGCGCCGCCACGCGCGGGTGAAAGCGCAGGCGCACCGTCACCGGCGTCTGTTCAGTGTACCAGATACCCCAGGCGTCGGCCAACAACGCGCGCGCGTCGAAGTCAGGCGGGATGGTGTACGGCGTGTCCAGCAACTTGACGGCGCGGATGCGCTCGACCTTGAACGTGCGCAGCGCGCCTGGCGGTTCGCGCCAACCAATCGTGTGCGTGGATTGCCCCACAGCGTAAGGTTCCACGAAGTACGGCGCAAAGGTATACTCGGTGATACTTAGGTCGGGCAACTGGTGCTTGAGGCTCACTTTGCGGCCTAGCGACCAGGCGCGGGTCAATGCTTCCAGCGCGTCCAGGTATACCGGATCGTGGTAGCGCGCCGCGTCGTCCATCACGTCGGCCGAATCCTTGAGGTGCTCTGCAATGAACGGCGCTAACTTCTCTAGCGCGATCCCCAACTTGCGTAGCGATGCTGCCGCGTGGGGATTCTGCTTGTCCGTACTCGTCGCCATCAACCGCGCGGCCAGGTGCAGCGAGAGCGCTTCGTGCAATGTGAAGCGCACGTCTGCCAGGTAATGGTCGCGGTCGATGCACAATCGCCCGTCGTCGGTCTCGTAAATAGAAAAGCGCGTCGTCAGTTCAGGCAGGGCGCGGTTGATTGTGGAGCGGTTGACGCCGATCCGACGCGCCAGTTCCGCCTGGCTCAATCCTTCTGGGTGGGCCAGCAATAATGCCTCAATCTGCAACAAGCGTTCGGATTTCTTCGTTGCGCGTTCTAATGACATCGTTTTCACCTCCTGCTGCGCATCCTCTCTTAGCATAGCATGAATTTCCCAAAATCCCGCAACAACTGCGCGCGAATTTCTACTTTTCCCGTTCAAACGGCCACAACCCGCCGCGCTTGTCCTCGCTGTAGAGGAACCCGGCCTCTTCCAGGCTCGGTAAGCGGCGCGTCACTGTCGAACGCGCGACGCCCAGTTGTTGGGCAATCTCTGCCGGACGAATCCCCGGCTGTTGTTGAATCAGCCGATCCATCTCCACAAACGCAGTTTGATTTTTGCTCCAGAAAGGCATATCACACCTCCATCGTGAAAGTATGCTCTCACGATAGAGGATGCGTGTTGCGAGTAACGCAACATTCACACAAGGAAGTGTTTAGAAGGAGATGATAGGGGGCAAAGGGGCGCTAAATTCTAAAGCGGAGGATGATGACATCGCTCAAGGTTTGTAAAAAATAAGTTCCCCTGCAAGACGCTCCGGGGACGGGGTTTAGCGGTAGCACTAACTTGCATTTTACCTGTGTGTCGTCATCATAAGCTTGCTGCGTATCGACACAGCAACTCATGATTCCAGACCTGCGCTTCTATGTAGGGCGCTAGATGCTTGGGGAGCTTTGTCGCCCAATTTTCTTCCGGCATTCCCTTCTTCTCCACAATCGCCAGGATTTCGGAGCGGGTGAAGACGATGCCATGGAGGTCGGCCTGGTAATAGTCTGCCGGCTTATCCCGGCCAAACCACCGCGAAATCATGCTGTCCGGGTAGGTAAAACTGACGTCCCGTTCCGTAAATACAGAGAGGGGGATGCGGATTTCCCTGCCTTTTTCCCGGTCTGGCGCTACGTCGACGATCCATTTCGATGATCCAAGCACCATTGGGATCGGAAACGCAGCTTTCGGTTCCCCACCTTTGGCGATGAAAGCTTCTCTGACCCACTGCTCTGTATCTTTTCTGTCTTTCAGATATTGAAGTGGATTCTTGAACCTTTCACCATAGGGTGTATCGTCGCAAAGTTTCTCCATAATTTTGATCGCTTCCTCATCCGGCAGCGCGGACAGGCTTTGAAAGGGTTTTTTGTCGATGCTGTAATAGTGGGTCAAATAGTCGATCATTTCTGTTCTCACCTCTCAACGCACTTCATAGAGCAGCACTACCCCGCCATAGAAATAGCGCTGCCGGGTTACGGTCATCTGCGAGGCCAGTGTGTGCGGGATGAGTCCCTCCGGGTCCGTATACCAGTTGTGGCTGTAAACCAGCCACACGCGGTCACGCCCGTGCACCAGGGCATCTAGCCGGGGGATGTCGCTTTCCGTCATCTTGGGTTCCAGGATGCCGCGCTCGTACATATCTTCGGGCGCGCCTCGTTTCTCGACCTGGATCGGATACAGGTCTTCGTACATCTTGAAATAATAGTCGAACGGGATTTGCACCCAGGCGGCGTTAAAGAGGACCAGGTCATCCTTTTCGGCGAAATTGGCGACGTAACCGGCCGGGGTGCGCCAATCCTCTTTTTGCATAAAGCGGAAATAATCGCTGGCCGAAAACAGGTTGATCGTGGCCAAAACCCCCACCATGCCCAGAATCAGAAAGCGAAATTTGAGTTGCGCGATGCCCGCCGCCAGGATGAGCAGCAATGGGATCGTGGTCCAGATCAAGGTCTGATCGTAAAAAATCGGCCGGCGGAGGCTCACGATCAGTTCGCCCAGCAAAGGGATGGCGAACAGGGTTGCCAGAAACAGGAAACGCGAGATGCTCTTCCGGTAGTGTACCACACCTAAGCATAGCCCCAGTGCGTACGGGATCCAGATGATCCACATCTCACCGGTTTGACCCGGCGTTGGCGTCGGTGCGTTCAAAAAGGATTTGAGTGCTTCGATAACGGTGTCCCAACTCGGCGCAGGCAGCCAAAATTCCCGGTAGACGCTGCCGGCTTGCCGGATAAAGGCGACAATCCACGGACTCCATAGCACGAAAATGCCGATTTGCGCCTTGACCCAGTTCCCAAAAGAGGGCGCCTGGAAGGCGGGCGCAGACGCGTTGGTGTGCCCGGCTACACGGGGACTTTTTTGAAAAAGCATCAGGCCCAAAACGAAGATATTGGTGGCGATGGGGAAAAGGACGGCCGTATTGTGGGTGAGCATGGTCGCCGCCGAGAACGCGATATAGGCAACCCAGGCCAGGTCGGTTTCTATCGTTTGGATTTGCGACCACTGCCGGGCGCGTAGATAGTCCCGGAATTGGCTGCCGATGGGCTGCACGGCGCGTGCATCCGTCAGCAGTCTGGTCAGCGCATAGATCGCCACGGCTGCGTTGAACGTCAGGAGCGTGTACATACGCGTTTCCTGGGCAAAGCGGATGTTGAAAGGCGAGAATGCCAGGAGCATCGCCGCCACCAGCCCCGTGATCGCACCGGATATGCGTTTGCCGGTCAGGTAAATGATCGGGATTGTGCCTGTACCGAAAAGGGCAGAGAGCATACGGACAGCATAAGGGGTATCTCCACGGAGTGCGATCCAGCCACGGAGCAGGAGATAATACAGGGGGGGATGCTGGTCGCTCCTGACAATCCATTGCAGCATATCGCCAACGCTATGGCCCGCCAGCCACACGCTGAATGTTTCATCCAGCCACATCCCTTTATGATCGAGCAGCAAAACGCGCAGCCCGCCACCGATCAGGGTGACGAGGATGACCAACCAGGGCGCTAACTCTTCGATGTCGATTTCTTCGTTCATCGTACCAAGCGCGCGCCGGCCTCTTGCATCGTTTTACGCGCTTCCTCGCCGCCAGACGCCGTCACCGGGCGGGTGGCATCCGCAATCAGCGCCACCTCGAAGTTCTCTTTGAGGCCGTCGAGGACGGTCGCCTGGACGCACACGTCCTCGGCCAGACCGCCAACAAACAACCGCCGGACACCATCGTGCCGAAGCTGCGCGGCAAGGCCGGTCTCGTCGAAGGCCGAATACTGATCGTGATCGAAGCGCGTGCCTTTGGTCACGATCACGGCGGATTCCGGCACGTGCAAATCGGGATGGAAGCGCGCTCCCTTGCTGTCTTGGATGCAGTGGGGCGGCCATGGCCCGTCGCGCTGGGCGAAGCTGATGTGTTGGACCGGGTGCCAATCGCGTGAAAAGTAGACCGGCACATCCCGGGCGAGGGCGGCGTCGATCCAGCGGTTGAGCACCGGCACCACTTTGTCGCCATCCTCGATGGGCAATGCGCCGCCTGGGCAAAAATCATTCTGCACATCCACAACGATCAAAGCGTCGCCGTGCTGTAAGGTTTCTTCAATCTTTGTCATCTCACACCTCATCAATTCCCGTTATGGTCAGCTTCCGGGAAGGTCGTGGTCACTTAGCGAGCGTATCTTCTCTTCAATCTCTTTCTGATATTTGGATAACTTATGGCTGACTTCCACCGGATAGGGCGTCTCGGCCGGCGCGATGGCGCGGATGTGATCCGGGAGCATGGCGACGTGCTGCCGGGCGTAGTCGCGCGCCGTTTCGATGTCCACGCGGCTCGCGGGCAGGCGCTCGCCGTTACGCATCACAGCCTCGATCAGCGGGCGGCCCGGCAAGTTTTCGCCATCCCGTGCGATGATGTCACGCGCATAGCGTCCTGCCTCGCTTACCCGGAAAATCTGCTTGCGCCCCGGAAGGACCGGCTTATTTTTGCTCAGCTTCAGTCGCCCTTCGCCTGCATATTCGCACAACTTATAAACGATGTCCAGATCCGGCGCATCGCTGGACACGCCCATGCTGGTGCCGACGCCGAAGCCATCGATCGGCGCTCCTGCAGAAACGAGTTGCGCGACCGCGTCCTCATCGAGACCGCCGCTGGCAAAGACCTCGATCTCGTCGAGTCCCGCCTGATCGAGCAGCGCGCGCGCCTCCCTGGAGAGGGCAAGCAGGTCGCCTGAATCGAGCCGTACTGCGCCGGCCTGAAAATCTGCGCCCGGCGTGTTGGATAGTTCGATGACCTGACGCACGCCCTCCAACGTATCGTACGTATCGACCAGCAGCGTGGTTCCCGGATAGCGTCGCGCGAACGTGCGGAAGGCCGCCGCTTCGTCCTCGTACACCTGAATGTAGCTGTGCGCCATCGTCCCGGCGACCGGTACGCCGTATAGCTTGCCGGCAAGGACGTTCGACGTAGCGGCCACGCCTCCGATATAGAACGCGCGCGCCGCCTTGAGGCCCGCATCGATCCCGTGCGTTCGCCGGGTTCCGAAATCGATCACGGGCCGTCCCCCGGCCGCAGTCACCACGCGCTGCGCTTTGGAGATCAGCATCGTCTGAAGGTGGATCTGATTCATCACGAGTGTCTCTATAAGCTGGGCCTCCGGCAGGGGGGCGACGATCTCCAGAATCGGTTCGTTGGCAAACACCGGCGTGCCTTCCGGGACGGCGAAAACTGTCCCGGTAAAGCGAAAAGCCCGCAGCCAGTCGAGGAAGCGGGCGGAGAACTTCCCCAGCGACCTCAGGTAGGCGAGATCGTCATCGTGAAAACGCAGGTCTTGCAGATAGTCAAGTACGGTATCCAGGCCGCAGGCCAGCAGATAATTCCGCCGCCGTGGCAGGCGGCGTACGAAGAGGCTGAAGACCGCCTCCGCCGTCAGCCCCTCCTCGATATAGACCTGCGTCATGGTCAGTTCGTACAGGTCGGTGAACAGGCCGAGTTTGTCTGATGTTCCATCACATTTCGTCATTTCATATCACTCCAGATGCCCTTTGCGAAGGTGCCGCGCGACTGTCGCAGTTCCATCTACACCCTTCGCCAGGGCGGCGGTACGATTTTTTATAAGATCATTATAGTAGAAATGGCAAAAGGTCAAGTGGATTGGAAATGTGTTTTTTGAAGATTTGGAGATGGGGGATGGGTCAGAATCGCTTACGCCGCGTGGGATACGGCTGGAACGGTGTGCGCGGTTCGGTTCCGGCCCAATCGCCTTCGACCTGGAGTCTGGAGAGCGAGCGCAGCACGTCGAATGTGACCCAGCGCGAGACTTGCGGCTGCGTGGGATAGGCCCACAGGCCATACTCGCCGCGCAGGCCGGTCACGAACTCCACCAGATCGGCCACGCGCGTGTCGTCCGTCGTCGCGCCGATTCGCCAGCACAAGTCGAGCAGCAGCGCCAGATCGAAGCGGGCGAAGAAGGTGAAAAAGCCGCGTGTGGGTTCCGCGCCCACCAACCGGGCCACTTCCAGGCCCACGTTTTGCGCCTCGCGCGTCTCACGGCCCAGGAGCAGATCGAGCGCGCGGCGCGCCTCCGGGCCGTTGCGGCGCTCCGGGTGATGCGCCAAACACAGCAAACTGCCCGTTGTGTTGGATCGACAGCCCCACCGGGAGTGCGCCAGCCGCCGGTATCCGGCGACGTAGCCGTACACGCCGTCCGTTTCCGTCCCGCCGGCGATGCCGGTGGGCCACGCGCCGTCGTCCAGCCGTCTGGCGAGCAGCCACGTGTAGGCGCGTTCGGCGCGGGAATCGCTGCCGTAGCCGCACATCGCCAGCGCGCGCAGCGGGAGCGCCGTCTGCAAAGGAACCATGGCGTACCCTTCGCGTTCGCCGCCTTCCGTGCCGTCGCTCGTGAATGACCAGGCGCCATCATCCTGTTGCAGGGAGAAGAGATATTCCGCGCCACGTTGCACGGCGGGATGCGGCGCATCAGAATGCGGCGCATCAGAATGCGGCGCATCAGAATGTGGCGCATCAGAATGCGGAGCGGCAAAGCCTACGTAGCCCAACCGCATTAACGCCAGATAGGTCGCCCGCTGCCGCCCGCCCTGCCAGAGCCGCCCGTCTGCGTCCCATGAGCCATCAACTGCCTGGCGGTCGAGTAGATCGCGTACCAGCGGATCGCGTTCGCGCGCTTCCAGCAGCTCTCGCACTTCAGGATCGTCGTCAGGATAGCCCAATAGCTCCCGCAGCACCCGCAGCCGCAAACACGGCGAAGGATCCGCCAACAACAACGCCATTCGGCTAGATGATGTCTCGTTCATTGACACTCCTTGAAGATGGGGATTTGGGATTAGGGATTAGGATCGCCCAATCCCTGATTACCAATCCCTAATCCCCCCTCATGCACACGCTTCCAGTACTTCACGTACGTAGCGCGCCGTCGGCGTATCCCCGGCGGCGAGGTGCTCAGGCGGGCCTGCGGCGATGACGTAGCCGCCTTCCGGCCCGCCGGCTGGCCCCAATTCGACCAGCCAATCGCACGCCGCCAACACGTGCGGGTGATGTTCGATCACCAGGACGGTATTGCGCACGCCGGCGTTGTTAAGCCAGTTATCGCCTTCCACCAGCCGGTGCAGCACGCGCACCAACTGCGCCACATCCTCCAGGTGCAGGCCCAGCGTCGGCTCGTCGAGGATGTAGAGCGTTGACTCACCCTTCTTCGTTGGGCGGCACAACTCTTGGGCGATCTTGAGCCGCTGCGCTTCGCCGCCCGAAAGCGCGTAGCCGGGCTGGCGCAGCGTCAGGTAGCCCAATCCCACCTCCCGCGCCATCGTCAGTGGATGGGCCAGCCGCTCCACGTCGCCGAACCGTTCGTACACCTGGTCAATCGTCAGCCCGAACAGGTCCGGCATCGCCACACCGCGCAGGCGCACCGCCCACGCCTCCGCGCGATACCCCGTGCTCTGGCAAACTTCACACAGCTCGAACACGTCGGGCAGAAAGCCCATGTCGATGCGCACCGCGCCACTCCCGCCGCACGCGGAGCACCGCTGCCCCAGGGTTTTCGCATCCAACCCTAGGGCCTGCGCGTCCTCGCTCTCGGCGTAGAGCGCATGGATCACGTCGTTGAGGCCGAGGAACGTGGCCGGGCTGGCGATGCCGCGCCGGGTCTGGTCGACGACGATCACCCGCTCCGGCGCGTTCTCGATGGCATCGTGTGCGCCCGGCTCCACGTTCTCGTAGGCGACCGACGTGGTCTGCTTTTGCGGCGCGAGCGCCAGGCCCAGCGTGTCGATCAGCAGCGTGCTCTTGCCCGATCCGGAGACGCCGCACACGCCCACCAACGCGCCCAGCGGCAGCGCCACGTCGACGTGCTTCAGGTTGTTGCCCCGCGCGCCGCGAATGTGCATCCACCCCTCCGGCGCGTGGCGTGGCAGGTGCAAAGGCCGACGTTCGCCGCGCAGCCAGCGGGCTGTGGTCGTTGGCTGTTGGGCGACCGTCTCCAGCGCGCCCTGGGCGACGATTTTCCCGCCCGCCGCGCCTGCTCCGGGGCCGACGTCGATCAAATAGTCGGCGGCGCGCAGCACTTCCGGGTCGTGCTCCACGACGATGACCATGTTGGCTGCCCCGCTCACAGCGGACTCACCTTCCAGCTCGCCGCGCAGGTCGAGCAGCGCATCCACCAACGCGCGGACTTCCGAGGGATGCAGGCCGCGCGTCGGCTCGTCAAGCAGCACCGTCAGCGAGGTCAATCCGCTGCCGAGCAATCCCGCCAGCGACAGCCGCTGCGCCTCCCCAGCCGATACGGTGGACGCGGGCCGGTCGAGGTGCATATAGCCCACGCCGACGCGGAGCAAGAAGTGCAGCCGCCGCAAGCACGTCGCCAGGCTCGGTTCGATCCACCGCTGCACATCCGGCGAGCGGTCCGGCGCATCCAACGGCAGTGCCGCTAGGACATCGTACAATGCGGAAAGTGGCATCGTGCTCAGATCGTGCAGGGTGTGCCCGCCGAGCGTCACCGCCAGGTATGCCGGTCGCAGCTTCCCGCCTGCGCAGCCGGGGCATAGTTCCGTGTCGGTGTACGTGCCGCCGACGTCCCAATCGCCGATCCAGCGGAAAAAACCCGGAAATGGAGCCGTATAGTCGCGCGATGTGCGCCCGTTTTTGCTCTCGTAATGCACCGGCATCGGCTCGGGGTCGCCGAAGAGAAAAGCGTGTTGCGCTTCCGGTGACATCGCGTCCCAGGGCGTCGTCGCCGGGTCGAAGCCGTATTTGACCGCGAGCGCCTGCACGTGGTAGTAGCCGCCGTTGAACGGTTTGCACAGGTAGCCCTTGGGGAAGAAACCGGGCGAGTGCATCGCTCCTCCGCACAGGGGTAGCTCCGGGTGGACGATCAATTTGGCGGGGTTGGGTTTGCGTAGCGTGCCGACGCCGTTGCAGACCGTGCAGGCGGCAGTGTAGTGTGTCGGCTGGAAGTAGCGGGGTGGGGCGACCGGCGCACTTTCTCCACAGCGGGGGCAGCGCCACGTGTCCTGGCGGCGCTCCATCGTTGCTTCGCACTTAAGGCAGCGGCGCTCGCCGATCCACGAAAGCAAAATCGCCAGGTGGTGCGACAATTCTGTCACCGTGCCCACGGTTGCGCGGCGCGCGTGTAACCCTCGCGTCGAGCCAACCGTCACAACGACGCCCAAGCCGTTGACCGCATCCACCGGCGCCTCCGGGCCTTCGTGTAGTCCCTGGCGCTCGTACATCGAGAGGCTTTCCAGCAGTCGCCGCCGCGCTTCCGCTTCCAGCACGTCCCCCACCAGGCTAGATTTGCCCGATCCCGACACGCCCGTTACCACGGTGAGCTTGCCTTTGGGGATATCCACATCCACATTCTTTAGATTGTTCGCCCGCGCGCCTCGGATGCAAATCGCCTCCGATGGCTGACCGCTGATGGCTGACTGCTGACGGCTGAACGCTGACGACTGAAGGTTGACCGTTTCTTCTCTCAACGCTTTCCCCGTCAGCGACGCCTCCGTCTCCGCCAGTCCATCCGGCGATCCGGCGTAAAGTAGCCGCCCGCCATGCGGCCCCGCCCCCGGCCCCAGATCGACTACCCAGTCGGCGGCGCGGATCACGTCGGTGTTGTGCTCGACGATGACGACCGTTGCCCCGCTGCGTACCAGCCGGTCGAGGACGACGAGTAGTCCGGCGATGTCCTTGGGATGCAGGCCGGTCGAAGGCTCGTCGAGGATGAGGACGTTATCCGCCAGATTGCGCTTGCCGAGGAATTTCGCCAGTTTCACCCGCTGCGCCTCGCCGCCGGAGAGCGTGGGCGAGGGCTGGCCCAGCCGCAGGTATCCCAGGCCGATGTCGCGCAGGGCGCTGAGGATGGGCCGCGCCGTCCGGCGTTGGCGCTCCGGCAGGCGTGGATCATGCAGCAGCAAGTCCGCCACCTCGTTGATGCTCAACTCGTACAGTTCGGCAATAGAAAGATGGCGCTCGCTAAATTGCACGGTCGCCGCCAGAACTTCATCGGAGAAGCGCTGCCCGTCGCAGTCGGCGCACGGAATCCAGGTGGATGGCAGATAGCGCATCGGCACTTCCACCGCGCCGAGGCCCTTGCATGTGGGGCACGCGCCTTCGGGCCGGTTGAAGGAGAAATGCGAGGGTGAAAGGCCGGTCTGCATGGCCCAGAAATCGCGGATCGTATCGGCCAGCTTGGTGTACGTTGCCGGATTCGAGCGTGGGTTCCGCCCAATCGGACTTTGATCTACCAACACCGGGGAGAGGTTTTTAGCCACGGAGGACACAGAGATCACAGAGATTTTTTTCTCTGTGTCCTCTGTGATCTCTGTGGCTCCTAGAGATGGCGTCAGCACTTCTTCGACGAGGGTGCTTTTGCCGGAGCCGGAGACGCCGGTGATGACGTTGAGCCGTCCGAGGGCGATGGGGACGTCGATGTGCTGCAAGTTGCGCGCGTGTGCATCGCGCAGCCACAAGAACTGCTCCGGCGCAGGGCGCGCTTCGGGAAGCTGCACCCGCTCGCGCAGGCTGAAGTAGCGCCCGGTGTGCGTGTCGGCCTGCCAGAGTTCGGCGGGCGCGCCTGCAAAAACGATTTCCCCGCCGGCCTCGCCTGCGCCGGGTCCGAGGTCGATGGCGTAATCGGCAGCAGCGGCAGCCACGCGGTCATGCTCGACGAAGACGACCGGCCCCGGCAAGTCACGAAATGCAGCGAGAAGCCGCGCCACGTCCGCGGGGTGCTGCCCCACGGTCGGTTCGTCGAGGACGTGCAGCATATCCTCGAGGCGGCTGGTGAGGATCACCGCCAGGCGCGCGCGCTGCGACTCGCCTCGCGAGAGGGTGGGGGCGGGGCGGTCCAGGCTCAGGTAGCCCAGGCCCACACGGTCGAGCGCCTCCAGCCGGCGGGTGATTTCGCTTTGCAAGCGTTCGGAGGAGGCGGGCAGGTCGGCATTGGCAAACAAAGCGCGCGCGTCCTCCACCGGCAACGCGAGCAGGTCGGGCAGGCGCAGGTCGTGCCAGCGCGTCGCGGCGGCTTCGGGGTGCAGGCCGGTGTGGTCGCACGTCGGGCAGCCTTCACCCTGACACTGCGGGCAGGGAGTGTGGAAATGCGTGGGTTCCAGTGTCGAAAACCAGGTCCCGCAGGTGGCGCAAACCGGCGCACGAGCGAGCAGGGTTGTGGATGTCGCGCTTTCAACGCCGAGCGCGTCCGCGCCCAGAGACCAGGCGCGGTGAATCGCCTCACGTACTTGAACGGGCGAGACGGCTTGATCCCAACGGGCGATTTCGAGGTCCAGATGGTGCGACGCGGCAGGATCGAGCGGTTGGCCGTCCCACGGTTGCCCGTCGATACGCAGGGCGTCCGGGCCGAATTCCTCAGCCAGCAGGCGCAGCAGCGTGCGGTGACTGCCGGAGACGCCGCGTAGCAACGGCGCAAACAGCGCGAGCGGGCCGCGCTCGCTCAACGCCGCCACCCGCGCGACGATCTCATCTTCGGTCAGTACGGTGAGAGCTGCGCCGCAACGCGCGCAGCGGCGCTCGCCAAAGCGGGCGTAGAGCAGGCGCAGGAACGGGTGCAGACCGGAGGCGGTCGCCAGCGTTGAGCCGGGATTGCGGTTGAGCAGATTTTGCTCGACCGCCACCGCCGGCCCCACACCGGTCAGCGCATCGACGCGGGCCGGTGCAAGCCGCAGCCCACCACCGACGTTGAGCACTTCCAGGAAACGGCGGCGCGCCTCGTGGTAGAGCGTGTCGAACACGAGCGAGGTTTTGCCCGACCCCGACACGCCGGTTACGACGGTCAGCCCGTCGCCGATCTCGACATCGATGCCCTTGAGGTTATGCTCGCGCGCGCCGGTGATGCGAATATGCGTACTCGTCCTTGACTGTGCCATCAGTCCAATCTTAGGACGAGTATATGTCACAACTTGTCATTATTCGACAAATCACTCATAGAACCCACGCCGGCACATCGCCGAGGTGTGCCGGCGTTGATCAGGTGTTTCGTCTTCCCGCGTAGAGCGCCCCGGGGACGGGACTTAGCGCCCTTAATGCGAGAAGCTGTGTTTTTACGAACCCTAAGCGAATCGAGCGGCGGTCAACTCAATACCCACGTCACAACGGTGACCACGGCGAGTATCATCAGGACGAGCAATATCGCACTGACAAGCCACAGCCCTGTCATGCTGAAGAGCAATGCTAAAACGGTCGCCGGTCCAAGCGCAAGGACCAGGTATTCGACCGTGCGCAGGGCTTTACGTGGTTCCGTCCCGCCCTTCAACCAGAGCAGCGCCCCGCCAATCATCAACAGCAGGCTGGCTCCGACGATTGCACCCGTAATCTGCGCGCCGGTGCCAAAGGGTAGATTGAACACGAGCACGCCGCAACCACCGGAGCGCGACGGAAGGGGCAGGTTGCGTTGGACGTAAATGCGGGCAATGATGAACCAGCCCCAAGCTGCATCATCGGCCGAAATCGACCATTTGAGGGTGTGTTTCTCGCCAGGGGCGAGGTCGAAGCGATCACGTCCTTCCTCCATCATAATGATAGAACCGCGGCTCGTATACGTATCAACGGTGCGCCGGCGTGTCTGGTCTGATGGGTTGGAAAACGTAGCTGAGATCGTGCCCGTCTCTCCCCGGTTTAACAAAATAGGACAGCGTAGACTTTCGAGCGGCTGGGCGCTGGAATCTGGGACGGGGCTGAACAAAAACGCTTCCAGATTCGCCGAGGTCAGCAACATCGCGAAGAACATGCCTAAAAGAATACCTACGAAGAAAATATACAATCCCAACGTGCGATGCCATCGCTTTGGATTCTTGAACATAGGTCACCTCCTTGTCGTTTCCTAAGTCCGTCGCCATACCATCCGGTTCTCATTCATCTCTACCACTGCCTCTCCCGCTGTTTGCAGTGAGGTCAGCGCCGCGTGGATCGTCGTCAACGCCAGGAGGAAGAATTGCGGTGCAACAAACGTGATGCCATAGCGCGCAGCGATGTCGCGTAGTATGCTATGCGCCTCCTGCGGCGTCGTCAGGCTCTCCCACACCCAGGCGCGAATCTCGCGCAGGCGGGCGGCGTTACGCTCGGCCAGCGGTGCAATGCCCAATAGCGGTTCCCCGTGACCGGGGACGTACCAGGTATATGACAGGGTGTGGAGGCGCTCCAACGTGCTTAGCCACGCATCCATATCGGCGCAGAAAAGAATCGGATGGCGTTTCAGTGTCTCTTCTGGGAAGATCACGTCCCCGCAGTAGCACGTCTCTCCCGCGCCAATGCCGATCTGTTGCGGCGCGTGTCCCGGCAAGGGGATGATCTCCAGCCGTATCCCGGCGATCTCCTGCGCGCCCGGTCCCAGCGGGACACTCGTCTCTACGCCCTGTCGCGCTAGCGTGAATTTCCCCTGCAACTCGGCGATGGGCGCTGCACCGCCGTAGAGGAAGAGCGGTTCCAGCAGTGGCTGTATCGCGAAGACGGCTTCCAATGGCGGCGCGTAAACCGGGATGCCAGCCTGCTGCGCCAGCCACCCCGCGCCGCCGAAATGATCCGCGTGCCCGTGGGTGATGACGAGGGCTGCCGCTTGCGCGCCCACGTCCGCCACCGCACGCAGGGCCTTCTTTGCCGCGTCTTTGTCCAGCCCCGCATCGACGATCACTGCGCGTCCTTCACGGACGATGACGCCGATGTTCGAGCCGCCCGTCAGCGCGAAATTGCCGCCGCCCACCTCGCGCCATTGCGTTGCCACAGCCTTACCCCAGGTTGTGAATGTGCGCCTGTAACTCGCGCGCCGAAATTTTCAGGTAACGGTCGGGGATGATCTGCGCCATCTCTTCAGCCGCGAGGCGGATGCGCAGGACGTCGAGCGCGTCTTCCGGCGACTGGCCCCAGGCCAGCTTCTGTTTGCCGTTCTTCATCTCGAACAAGTACATTGCGTGGGGATGGGTAAAGCTGCTCATGCTTTCTTCAATGCCTCGGTGTAGACGGGCGATTTCTCGCCTGCGGATTTCTGTCGCTCCAGCGGGGAGAGACCCCGGTTGACTTCGTCGTCATACTTCCCGGCCAGCAGGTCGCGGTAGAAGGCGTAATCGACCCCCTTCACTTTCTCGTCGCCGGGGAAGCGGTGATAGTTATCCTTCGACATCAGGCTCTTGCCCTCGGCGATGAGCTGGTAGCCCAGGGCCGATCCCGGATACGGCGCGTAGTATGAGAACGAGGGCAGCACATAGCGCATCGACTTGACCATGCGCATCGTTTTGAAGGCGTCTTCGGGCGTCTCGCCGGGGATGCCGAGGATGATGTTGGCCCATAGCCGGGGCGGTTTGTGCCCTTTGCGTTCGAATTCCTCGCCGAGCTTGTTGACCAGATCGATGGTGAAGTAGTTGTCCTCCTCGGTGCACTCCTTGTTGAGCAGGCGCAAAATGCGGTCGCTGCCCGACTCGAAGCCGATGGAGATGAGGTCCCAGTTCGTCTCGCGCACCAGCGCCTCGAAGAGATCCGGCCACTGGCGCACCGTGTCGGAACGCCCGGCGGCCCAATAGGTCCAGAGCTTGTTCGCCTTGCGCGGATATTTGTCGATCCATTCCTTGAGCCAGGCCGGATTCTGGAAGAACATCGAATCGTGGATGACGACCGAGCCGACGGTGTAACGGTTGTCGAGGTCGTTCAGTTCGTCGATGACCATATCCACCGGGCGGCGGCCCATGTGGGGGATGTAGGAGCTTTCGTTGCAGAAGACGCACTGCCAGGGACACACCCGGCTGGTGAGCAGCGTCGCGACGGGCGGTGGCCCCCAGCCGCACGCAGGTTCGAGTGGCCAGTTGAAGTTACGGCGCAGGCGGCGGTGCGGCTGCGGCCAGAGCGTGCGGTCGATCATCGGCCACTCGGCCATCGAGCGCGCGCCCACGCCCTCGACCACGCGGGGAAACGCTTGCGGGTCTTTTACAAGATCGACGATGATCTTTTCGCCTGGCCCCTTGCAGATGTGGTCGAATTCCGGCACTTCGAGCATCTCATCGGTGGCGACCGTCGCGTGCATCCCGCCGGTCAAGATCACGCCGTTGGGATTGATCTGTTTGAAGAGCTGCGCAGCTTTGCGTGCCACCGGGAATGTGTAACTGCGCACGTTCATGATCATCATCTCATAGCCCGGCAGTTGCTTTTTCAATTGCGTCCACTCCGTAATCAACCGCGTCGAGAGGATGTCGGTCGTGAGGCCGTTTTGGTGCATGATCGTACGCAGCAATCCCAGCCCGTGATCCTGCCACTGTTCGTGCGGCCCGCTAGGGTTCACCAAGTCACCCAGATCGCCCAGGTCCAGCCACAGGATCTTCGATTGTTCGCGCTGCGCCTCTTTGCGCCCGCGCGTAAGGAAGTTGAACATACGTGCTCCTTCAAAGTTTGTCTTGTAACGAGTCTATTCTAACGCCAAAGTTATGCTTTGCAAGGGTTGCTGCCTCATTCTGCGCCGCTTACCCGTCCTGGCGACGGTTGGAAGCTGAGGTAGAAGTCGCGCGAGCAGTCATCGCGGTCGTAGTTGGGCGGATAACGCTTGAGCGAGGCGTCCCACGGGAACGTACTGTCCGGGTCCATCGGGTAAGGGATCACGCCCGCGCGGGGTGCGCCGCCCCACGCGACGCTGTCCACGATGGCGGCGGTCGCATCCTGCAGCAACACCTCGTCGCTGACGTTGCCCAGCGCCATGCTGAAGCCCTCCCACTGCGCGACAGGGATCACGTTGGGGACCAGTGGGTCGCAATCGGTCCATTCATAGGTGGGGTTGAAGCCGTAGCGTGCGGCGAAGTGCGGTGCGCACGCGGCTACCACGAGCACTTGCTTGGGTAAAAGCTGTGCTCCTGCTGGGAAGACGTAGCGCCCATCGCCGTAATCGCCGATGGTGAGCGCGTCGCCGATGCTCCAGCCGGCCACACTTACCGTGTCGAAGCCGGGATGGTAGATCTCGATCCACTCGTGGCCTTCATCCGGGCCGCCGGGGTTGATGAACACCTCGGTGATCAGCGGGTAATCGACCGGCGGGACGTAATCGCGCATCAGGAGCGGTAGGTAGATGCGGCTGACGATTGGCCCGCGGCTGCGCGCCCAGTCGTGGACGAAGACCTCCTTTATATACGCATACCCCGCCGGAGAGGCAAACTGCACCGCGACTTCCCGGTTGGCCTTGTTCGAGGTCTCCGTCCCGTTGATGCTGCCCAGGTGCACCCACTGCTCATCACCTGTATCCACCAGGAAAATTTTGGCGTGGATGCCCAATCCGGTGACGTTGGCGAGGCGGCATTGCAGGGTGGGGAGATTCAGGCTTTTCAGGTAGAGGCACGTCGCGGTGTTTCTGTTGTCGGCCAGGGGATCGTCGTAGTAGGCGTCGAGAAGCACACGCACATTCACGCCGCGTTCGGCTGCTGCCACGAGCGCCGCGAGGCGCGGATTGCGTCCGGGGGCGTCGAGCCACACGGTCCCGGTGTCACTTGTCCAGATGAGCGGTTCGTTCAATTGCATCACATCGATGGACCCGGTCAGCACGCTTTTCAGGAGTCCGATGAGCGCATCCTGGTCGCGTAGTGTGTGTTCCGGCCCGTGCAGCAGCGTCAGGTGCGTGGCGGTGATCGGCAGTGTCGGGCTGAACGCGACGGTGTACGTCGTCCAATCCAGCGGCGGCAGGGGAACGAAGGACTCTGGCGGCGCGTAGGTGTCCGAATAAGGGAAGACATCGATGTGATGAACGGGGTCGCAGTCAAGGCGGAACAGCGTGTTCAGCCGGGCGATGACGTCCACGTTATCCGTAAGCAGCAGGAATCCGCGATGGCCCATCGTCCCGTTGACCTTGATGTCCGATGGCATCGAATTTTCGCCGAAGTTGTCGGTGCTGATGACGGCGCGCTCGTTATCGATGACGATGAATTTGGCGTGTTGGTAGCGGTAGCGCGATGTGCTGCCGCCCATCAAGTAGACGGTGCTGGTGGGCGGATTGTGCAACCGTTGGAGAATCCACTTTTGCTCATTGCTCATCCCTCCGACAGGGCTACTGTCGAGCATCATGGTAACCACGACGCCGGCCTGGATGCGCGCGTCGATCGTTTCGTAGAACGGGATGCTGTTCAGGGAATAACCCTGGATGATCAGGCTCTTTTGCGCTGTTGTGACCGCGTCCATGACGAAGTCCAGCATCGCGTCCGGCGCAACGGCGAGTGTGAGGGCGCTCGTCCCGGCGACTTCGACCGGGAAGAAGAGCGCCTCCAGATCCCAGCCCGGATAGCGCAGTTTGCGCCCGTTGAACGGGTCGGCGGGATCTTGCGCCCAATCGCCAGCGCGGTCCGTATCGGGGACAGGCAGGCCGGTGGCGGGGTCGAGTTTGCGGTAGAGCACTTGGCCCAAATTCTCGAAACCGGTGTAGGGGTGGGGAACGGCAGGGCCTTGCCAGCCGATCTCCGGGATACCTTTGCCATAGGCGAGCACGTCCGCCGGAACGCCGCCCGCATCGAGCAGATAAACTGCCTCGCCACCGTCGGTGAAGCCGGGCCAACTGCCCGTGAGTATAGGCACCGGACGCACGAGGCTGTTGCTCGCCCAATCGGCGTCGAACCCCCACAGCGGGTAGAAGCCGTCGGATATCTCTGCCAGCCAGAGCGTCTGTCCCGCCGTAATGGACGCCCCGTCGGGGAAGCACGCGCGGTTCGTCGAACTGATGCGGTCGTCAATGCACCAGCCCTTGAGATCGACGGTGTATCCTCCCAGGTTGATCAGAGCGACCATCTCCCCGCTGACGCCGCCGTAATTGCCGGGTTGCGCGGCGTAGAGTTGCACGCGCGGTTGCACCTGTGCGCTCCAGGAGGCGTTGGCCGATTCGCCTGTGCTCGCGATCACCGTGGCGAGGTTGGTCAGCGTGGGGCCGGCGGCTTCACCGAGCGCCAGTGTGAGCGTGATCCGCCCTGCGGTTCCCGGTGCGAGGTCGCCCACATCCCAGGCGAGCGTGGCGGCGTCCGGCTGTGTGAAGGGATAGGCCGCGGTCTGCGCGACAAAGAGCAGGCCTGCGGGTAACGTATCGGTTAGGCGCACGCCTTGCGCGGTGAGGCCTCCGGTGTTGCTGACGATGAACGTGTAAGTCAGTGGTGTGTTGGGGAGCGCCAGGGCTGGTCCGGTTTTCGAAAGTTCGAGGGCCGGTGCGGGCGCGCTGAGGAGGCTCGTCCATTGGGCGATGTTCGTCGCGGGTGTCGCCTCAGGAACGGCGCTGGCGGCGATGAGGGTGTTGGTGATCGTCCCTACAGTATTTGTGGGCGCGTAGGCGGAGACGGTGATCAGGGTGGGCGCGCTACCGGCGGGTATATCGCCCAGGTCCCAGCGCAGCGTGCGCGCGTCTACGATGGCGGGGTAGGGGGCTGTGCTGGTGATGTAGATGACGCCGAGGGGAAGTGTGTCGGTGAGTGTGGTGCTCAACGCGGTTATGTAGCCGACGTTTTCACAACGCAGTGTGTACGTAAGCAGCATACCCTGTTGGGCATAGGACGGGCCACTTTTGTGGACGACGAGATCGGCGACGGCGACGGAGTTGCGGCGCTTCGGTGTGCCGTTGATGGGGTTGCCGTTGGCATCCAGGCCGTTGCGTGGATCGCCGGTGTGCGTGGCCCAATTGCCGGGCGTGTCGGCAGCGGCGCTGTCGATGCGTTCCATCGTGAACTTCGGGAGCGTGTTGGACCCGCCGGGCCATGCGCCGCCGGATGCGTTTGCCGTGTCGATGATGCTGTCTGCTGCGTCGCGCAACGTGATGGCTTCACCGTCATTGTTCAAGCCGCCCCCGCCAAATGTCCCGATCCAGTCTGCCGGGATATCGCTGATGGTGTTATCGCTGCCGCGTTCGATGAGGTAGTAGCCGTGCGGCGGGATCTCACCTTGTAGAACCAGGTTCATACCGTCAATGGTCGTCACCCGCCACCCGCCGAGGGCGATGGTGACGGCGGTGCTGTTGTACAGTTCGATCCACTCGTGTAGATAATTCGCGGCTGTACCCATCCAGGCGACCTCGTTGATGACCACATCACCGGGTAGGGCGGTGGATGCCAAAGAGGGCGTTGCGTGCGCGGGGGGCAGCGTACCGAGTGCGGCGATGAACATCAGAATTCCACTGCCGATCAAGGCAAAGACAATACGCTGAAGTTTCATGGTGCTCCCTCCTGTTTGTCATGAGTCTTGTTGTCGGATAGTCGGGTAGTCGCCGGATGTTTCGTGCGATCCATTTACCCCGTTGAGAATATACACCGAACCGAAAAAACGGGTAGTGCATTTCGTGTTCTCATAGTAAAATATCTACGTGTTGCGGATTATGATCCGCCTTAAGCGTTGACGTAATGCAATTTCTGGGAGGAGAAACCGTGATCCAAACCGAAAACCTGACGAAAAAATTCGGCGACCTCACCGCCGTCGAAAACCTATCACTGCACGTGCGCCCGGGCGAAGTCTTCGGCTTCCTTGGTCCCAACGGCGCAGGCAAGACGACGACGGTGCGGATGCTCACCACGCTCATCGGCCCTACGTCGGGCGCGGCGACGGTCAACGGCTTCCGTGTGGGACAAGATGACATCGCCATCCGCCGTTGCACCGGGATTCTGACCGAGACGCCCGGCATGTACGACCGGTTGAGCGCGGAGAAAAACCTGACGATTTTCGCGCACCTTTACGAGGTGGAAGACGTGAAAGGACAGGTGGAAAAGTACCTGCGTTTCCTGGGCCTTTGGGATCGTCGCGCCGATCTCGTCGGCAACTTTTCCAAGGGGATGAAGCAGAAGCTCGCCATCTGCCGGGCATTGCTGCACGAACCGGCGTTGGTTTTCCTGGATGAGCCGACCTCCGGCCTGGACCCGGAGGCCGCGCGGTTGGTGCGCGACTTTATCGAGGAGATCAAGGCGGAGGGGCGCACGATCTTCCTCTGTACGCACAACCTCGACGAAGCCGACCGGCTTTGTGACCGCATCGGGGTGATGAAACAGCGCTTGATCACCGTGGACACGCCCGCGAACCTGCGCCAGAAACTCTACGGGCGCAAGGTGGTCTTCCATCTGCGCGAGGCTGACGACGCGTTGCTGGCCCGCGTGCGCGCCTTGCCGTTCATCAAGGAGGCGCAACGGGTGGATAACAAGTTCGTGCTCGGGCTGGACGATCCCGAAACGTACAATCCGGCGCTCGTGCGACTGTTGGTGGAGGCCGGGGCCGACGTTCAATTTGTCGGTGAATTGCGCCATTCGCTAGAAGATGTGTACCTTTCACTTATCGGAGCAACGGAGGCATACGATGCCTAAGATATGGACAATCGTTGATAAAGAATGGGCCGAGGTGTTCAAAAATCGGCTGGTGCTGTTTACGGTGCTCCTTATGCCGGTTTTGTTCACCGCGATGCCGCTGATTATGATCGCTATCGGTGGTTCGCAGGCGGATATGGGCGACGCAACGGACTTGCCGGCCCAATACCTGGAGATGTGTGGTGATTTGACTGGCACGGCCTGCTTCACGCTGATGATGGTCAACCAGTTCTTGCTGTTGTTTATGATGATGCCGCTTATCATCCCGGTGACCATTGCCGCGTACAGCGTCGTGGGCGAGAAGACCACCCGCTGTCTGGAGCCGCTGCTTGCCACGCCGATTACAACAGCGGAGTTGCTCATCGGTAAAAGCCTGGCCGCGCTGATCCCCGGCGTGCTGGCGACGTGGTTGAGTTTTGGCGTCTTTGCCGTTGTCGCTTACATCATGGTGCAGTCGCCCGAGTTGCTACGGCGCATCCTCGATCCGATGTGGATCACCGCTATAGGCTTGGTGGGACCGCTGCTGGCGATGGCGGGCATCAACGTTACGTTGATGGTGTCCTCGCGCGTCAGCGATCCGCGCACTGCCGAGCAGGTGTCGATGATGCTGATCCTGCCGTTGTTGGGCATTTTCTTTGCGCAGATTATCGGCGTGATTGTCGTCAACGTGCAGGTGATGCAGTTGGCGGCGATTGTCATGGTCGCTATCGACGCGGGATTGGTCTATCTGGGCGTGCGCGCGTTCCAGCGCGAGACGATTTTAACGAAGTGGAAGTGAGAGAATGAGCGAATCAGCGAATGGGCGACTGTGTGGATGGTTGCGTCGGTTTGTAGGAGGGGCGTCAATTGTGCTGGCGGTGTTCGCACTGGCGGTGATGCCGGTGTGGGCGCAGGAGGAGGGACTGAACATCTCCGTGAGCAAGCAGTTCGGCTACAATATGGGCAGCCAGATTCAGGGAACGTTCAGAATCCGGGTGCGTGGGCCGGAGGATTTGGCCGTTGTCACCTTTTTGCTCGATGGCGAGCCGCTCGGTGAAGCCACGGCAGCGCCTTTTGATTTGTCCTTCAAGACCGATGATTACGCGCCCGGTTGGCACGAGATCACTGCTGTAGGTACGACCGCCGCCGAGCAAACGTTGACGGCGCGCGCACTGAGTTACCAGTTCGTCTCTGCCGAGGCTGCCGGGAAAGGGATTGCGCAGCTTTTGATCCCGATTGCTATTCTGGTGGTGATCGTCACCCTCGCCACGGGGGTTTTCCCGCTGCTCGGCGGGCAGAAAAAGGGCGAGACGACGTATGACCCTATGTCCTATACGCCCGGCGAACCGCGCAGTTACGGCGTGCTCGGCGGTGTAGTATGTCCAAAGTGCGGGCGTCCTTTCGGCATGCACTGGTGGGGACTCAACGTCAGTTTTGTGGGAAAATACGACCGCTGCCCACATTGCGGCAAGTGGAGCATGGTGCGCCGTGCCAGCCGCGAGGCGCTGCTGGAAGCCGAGGCTGCGGAACATGCCGCGCACACGGCCACTGCGCCCCGGTCCGTGCTCAACGCCGAAGAGAAACTGCGCGATCAGCTCGACGACTCACGTTTTACCGACCGTATCTAGCCTCAACGGATTGAACGGATTTAGGCGACCGCAGTACAGGTCGCACCGGACTCTTTCGTTTCTAATCCGTTTCATCCGTTGACATCTTTGAGGAGCTATGGATGGATACTAATCTTGATCGCAAACGCATCGTTGTTTTCCTGGCGCTGGCCTTCGGGATCGCGTGGACTGGCGCGCTGTTGCTCTACCTCACCGGTGGATTGGCGAACAGTCCATTCGCGTTCTTGATCCTGACCGTCGTCTACATGGGGGCGCCGACCGCAGCGCACATACTGACGCGCGTCATCACCCACGAAGGGTGGGACAATCTCTACCTCCAACCCCGGTTGCGGCGCGAATGGCCTTACTGGGTTGCGGCATGGTTTGCGCCCGGCGTGCTGACGATCGTGGGCATGATCGTCTTTTTCGTGCTGTTCCCGCAGTATTACGACGCAGACTTGACGGCGATGCGACAGATGCTCGAAGCGCAGGCGGCAGCGCAAGCTGCGGCGACCGGGCAGCCGGCGCAGGAGATCGATCCGTGGGTCGTCGCCATCAGCCAAACGGTGATGGCGTTCGTCATTGCGCCGTTGCTCAACGCCTTCGCCACCTTCGGCGAGGAATTCGGCTGGCGCGCTTACCTGCAACCCAAGCTACAGCCACTTGGCGGGCGCGCGATGATGCTGGCGATGGGCGTGATCTGGGGTGTATGGCACTGGCCCGTCATTGCGATGGGGCACAACTACGGCTTGAACTATCCGGGTGCGCCGTGGGGCGGATTGCTGCTGATGATCTGGTTCACCTTGACGTTGGGGACGCTGCTCGGTTGGCTAACGTTGCGCGCCGGTAGCGTGTGGCCTGCCGTCATCGGCCATGGCGCGATCAACGGAATTGCGGCGTTGGGCACATTGTTTACCAAGGGTGAGCTAAATCCGCTGCTGGGGCCGCTGCCGGTGGGGCTGATCGGGTCGGTGGGCTTTGGCGTGGTGATGTTGGCGCTGTTCGTGAAGCCAGGCGCTTTTGAACCACCCGTTTCCGATGTCGTGGCTGTAGAAGCCACCGAGCGCTGAGTATGGATGCCCTTATCATCCTCGCATTTATGGGCATCGGCGCGATCGTCTTCGTCGCCGGCGTGTTGAAGATGGTTGCGCAGTTTCGGGGACATATTGAGGCCGTCGGTGGTCTGGAAGGACTCAAGGCCTTGCAACAACGCATGATGGAGGCGCAGCCGGCGGCGGCACTGCCGGTTGTCACGCCTGTTGGTCGCGTCCAGACCACACGTTGGGTATGGTTATTCTTTGCACTTTCTGCGCTGCTGAGTTTTGGACTGGGTGGGTTTTTCCAGTATCGTGCTCTCCGCAGCGCCAGACTCTTGGAGAACGAGGGTGTGATAATGCGCGCGACGATCACTCAAATGCATATTTCTGAGGATGACGACGGTGACGAGACCTACTATTTGACCTACAGCTTTGCCACTCAGTCACCGGACGCCGGATCGCGCCAGGTGAAACGCAAAGAGAGTGTGCCTTTCGCAGTGTTTTTGCAGGCTGAAGAGGGTGGTGGAATCGAGATCCTCTATGCGCGCAGCGACCCTAAAGTGGCGCGAATTGTGGCGAACTACGAGCCGGGCAAAGTGAGTTATCTGCCGATAATTCTTGGAGGCATTTTTGGGCTTGTCGATGCAATACTGACGGTGCCGTTTTATCGTCGTTTTCGGGATGCAATGCGCCTGGATGTAGAAGGTACGCTAACCACAGCCGCGGTGCTCGATCTCTTTGAGACATCAGACGAAAGCAACACGGCTTACTACGTGGCCTACACTTTGCCCGATGGACAGAAAATCCGCCACGGGGTCAAGGCGTCAATCTATAAGCAACTGCACGTCGGCGACCTGATCCAGCTTGTGTATCTGCCCGACAATCCGAAAATCTTTCGCCCGGATTGGGCGCACTTGGCGATATAGGTTAACCGCCGCCGACCGGCGGGAAAATACCGACTTCGTCGCCGTCTTGCAAGCGATACATCTCGGCGCGCGCTCGCCCGTTGACGAACATCACCTTTACCTCGTTCGCGCGGATTTCCAGGCGCTCGACGAGATCGGCAAGCGTGCTGCCTTCGGGCAGCTCGACCGTGAAAATCTCACCGGCGGACACGTCCGGCTTGTAGCGTTGCAATGACGCGAACAGTTTGACATTAACCTGCATACTGTACCTCACTTTATTGTCAGTGGGGACATCATAGCATAGAAATTAGAAAGTAGAAATGGGAAGTGAGTGATGAGAAATAAGGCGTGCGGCTCAATGGCTGATAGCTGACCGCTGAAACTGGAGGAAATTATGGCTCAGGATGATATCCGTCCTAACGTGATCTGGATTTTTGGCGACCAACATCGCGCGCAGGCGACCGGATATATGGGTGATCCCAACGCCCACACGCCGAACCTCGACCGGCTGGCGGCGGAAGGGCTGACGTTCACGGCAGCGGTTTCCGGGTTTCCGCTGTGCTGTCCATTTCGCGGCTCGCTACTCACAGGGCGCTATCCGCACCATTGCGTGCCGGGTCACGAGGAGCAATTGCCGCCCGGCCAACCGACACTGGCGACGGTCTTCAACGAGGCCGGCTATCACACGGCGTACTTCGGCAAGTGGCACCTGGATGGCTTCAAGGAGCGCGAGGGGCGCGCCGGGTTGCACATCGTCCCGCCGGAGCGGCGCGGCGACTTCGCGGAGTGGGTCGGCTACGAGAACAACAACAGCCAGTGGGATTGTTGGGTTCACGGCGGCGCGGGGGATACCGCCTTCCAATACCGCTTGCCCGGTTACGAAACCGACGCGCTGACCGATCTCCTCATCGACTACCTCGATCAACGCAGTGAAGAACAATTCGAAGCGCAGTATACCGACTTGGTAGCGCGGCCTTTCTTCGCCGTTCTCTCCGTTCAACCGCCGCACGATCCCTACGTGGCCCCCGCCGAATGGATGGCGCGTCACACGCCCGGCGCGGTGATGCTGCGTCCTAACGTACCCGCCGTACCGCGTGTGGTCGAACAGGCGCGAAGCGAGTTGGCAGGCTACTACGCGCAGATCGAAAACCTCGACTGGAACCTGGGCCGCATCCGCGAGGCGCTGGCCCGCAACGATTTGACGCAGAACACCCACATCATCTTTTTCTCCGACCACGGCGATATGCACGGCTCGCACGGACAATTCCGCAAGACTGCGCCCTGGGAAGAGGCCATCCGCATCCCGTTCATCATTGGTGGGCACACGCCGCGTTACGTCAACAAGGACGGCAGTGTACCCGCGCCGCTCAATCACGTGGACATCGCCCCGACGACGCTCGGCCTCTGCGGCATCGACACGCCCGCCTGGATGGAAGGGACGGACTACTCCGGCTATCGCATCCGGGGCCGGGAAGTCGCGCACGAGCCGGATTCCGCCTACCTGCAACTCGTCATCCCCACCATGCACGGCGACAGCGTGGATCGTCCGTGGCGCGGCATCGTCACCCGTGACGGGTGGAAGTACGTTGTCCTCGAAGGCCAGCCGTGGTTGATGTTCAACCTGAACGAGGACCCCTACGAGCAGGTTAATTTGGCACACAACACGGCCTTCTCCCGCGAGCGTCGCGCATTGCACGCCCGCCTGGCGCAGTGGGTGGCGGAGACGGGGGATGCGTTTGTGCTGACAGATGGTTAAGGAGTGTAACATTATTGAAACGGGAAAAGCTCTTTGCCTTGCGTTTTAAAGGTGCGCGGACTCAGCAGATCAAAGAATGGTTGGATCGCATGATCCACGATCAGTTTGCTGTTTATCATCAATGCGTCCTTTTGGTGGACGAGCTGCACGTAATTTGAGTTTGACATGGGAAGATCAACAGTCAAGACCGGACATCGTGCAGCACTCTTTGCCCGCTGATGCTAGACAACAAAAGGAGAACCCTATGCCATCTTTACCGCCGCCCTTACAGAACCGTTTGCGTGATGTCTTGTTGAGATGTGCGCCTTTTGGCAGTAACGACGCTCTCCGCGCTGTTTTTAGCGATGCCCGGATTATCGCGTGGCAGCATAACGTCCCCGAAGCTGCCAGTTCGGCCTCGCGGGTGAGTTTCCTTGTGTCGCAGTTTATGGACGCATGGAACGCCGATGGGGAGAATGCACTGAGCCTGTTCCTCTGCGCGTTGAGCGAATTCCCGGATTGTGGCGCGCAATGTCCTACGGCAGACCTGTGTGCGCTTTCCGCCGAAGTCCACAAGACGTTGGTCGCAGGCAAAATCGCCGAGTGTGAACGGGATCTGGCGCAGGTCAAAGACCATCAAGCGCGCGGGTGGAGCGATCCGGCCTACTCGCAACGCCGCGCGACGGAGTTGCAGGGGCAGATCCAGACGTGGCAGGCGCGACAGACCAAGCCGCCGCTATGCTCACCGCCGTCTGAGGCCGAGGTAACGACGCCGCAAAGTGATAGCCCATCCCAGGTGGCAAAACCTGTGATTGTTGCGCCTGAGATGTACACTGATCTCGAAATCCACATCGCGCCCCGCGATGTGGATGCAGGACTTTATGCCGTCACGGCTGAATTAGACGGGGAGGGCAGTTACCGCGGTACATTGCGTATGGGCGCGGCGGAACGCGACGCGTTGCTTGCCCTGACCGATCCGGCGGAATACGGCTGCGCGCTCTTCGACGCACTCTTTCGCGGTGATATCCACACGGCTTACGCCGTCGCGCGCGCCAAAGCGCCGCAGGGCCGCATGCGCCTGCGTCTATGGATCGACCACGAGGCCGCCGACCTGCATGCGTTGGTCTGGGAGCGACTGCATTATCGCAGCGAGGGTGGCGCGTTCCGTGTGGCAACAGATGCGAAGTTGCCTTTTTCGCGTTATTTTGGGTTGCAAAGCGGTGCGTCGTCGGCCATCGAAGGCCAGGTGCGGATGTTGTGTGTGATTGCCAGTCCACAGGACCTTGAAGACAAAGGCTTTCCTCGGTTGGATCTACCGGTTGAAATCGCCAACTTGCGTGTCGCGCTGGACGGGTTACGGCAAAGCGGTGTGTCGATTGCCCTTATGCCCGGCCAGACGGGACTTTCCACTGCTCAGGAACGTGCGTTGAAGGAGGCTGGATACGTTATTCTTCCCGGTAATGCCACGCTTGGGCACATTCAGCAGCAACTCTTGGATGCGCCGGGATATCACATCGTTCATTTCTTGGGGCATGGCACATTCAGTCAAAACACAGGTCGGGCGGCGCTAATTTTGGAGGATGAGGATGGCCAGGTCCATGTGGTTGCGGACGATGATTTGCAAGGCCGGCTGGCCGGATTAGAGCACAAGCCACACTTGATGTTCTTGGCAGCGTGTGAAAGTGCAAAGCGTGACACGGTAAATCGTACTGTTAAGGCGGCTAATCCGTTTGTGGGATTGGCACCCCGCCTGGTGCAAATTGGCGTCCCGGCGGTCATTGCTATGCAAGACAAGATTGGTATCAAATCGGCGCAAACCTTGACCCGGTACTTTTACCATTACTTGTTGCAACACGGCATTGTGGACAAGGCGCTAAATCAAGCGCGCGGCTTTCTGGTCGATACGCCGGATTGGGCTACGCCCGCGCTGTTTATGCGCTTGCGGGAAGGACGTTTGTTGGAACGCAATATTTCGCCGTATTCAACTTCCTCATCTCCTGCGCTTCTGGTCCGCTAAACGATATCAACGCTCGCGTCCTGCTCGCGCATCTCTTGTGCCCGCTGCTACCATCTTCGACGCGGCGACTGTGGATGCGCTTCTCGTGCTTGCCGGGACGCACCCGTTCAAGCTGCAACGCACCACCCATCACCGCTATGAGCTGAAGGCTTGCGATCGAAGTTGCGGATTTGTCGATTCTATGGTTGAATGAGAGATATGAACACCGACAACACTTCCTGGGACACCGCAGCCATTCGATCCCTCGTAGACGGCCTCGATCCGATTGACTGGCAGCAATTGGAGCTGTTGGCGCGCATCCCGCCGGAGAAGCGCGTGCTGGCGGGGATGCAAGCGCAAGCCTTTGCGATGGCGGCCCTGCGCGGCACGTTCGCCCGCCGCTTCCCGGAGCTAACCCAATCCGAGCTGAATATGAAGGTGCTGGCCTACCTGACACCGGTGCGAATGGGGCCGTCAGCCATCAGCGATCAGACGTCAGCGGATACGCCGGAGGATGCATGAGTGTGTTGGCGTTTTACTTTAAGGTGGTTCGCGCGTTGGAAGCGATAGACGCGCCGTATATGATTGTCGGCGCGTTCGCGGGCTTGGCTTTTGGCGTCAGCCGCGCTACGTTCGATGTGGATATCCTCGTCGACTTGCGGGACGCCGATTTCGACGCGCTGGCGGTGCACTTCCCCTTGCCGCGTTATTACGCCGACCCGGAGATGATGCGTAACTCGACGCGCATGGGCATTATGTTCAACCTCATCGACACGGAGTTGGGGGTCAAGGCCGACCTGGTTCCCTTGACACGCGAACCAGGCTATCGCGTTGCCTTCGATCGCCGCGTGCGCCGCACGTTTCAGGATGAAACCGGCGCAACGTTCGAAGCGTGGTGCGCGCAGCCGACCGACATTATCATCGGCAAGCTCAAAGCCTGGGCCGAGGGACATTCCGCCAAACACCCTGCCGATATCGCGGCGATGGTGGCTTTTGCCTTGAGCGGCCTGAGCGATGCGCCATTAGACATGCCGACCATAGCCGCCGCCGCCGCGCGTCTGGGGCCGGACGTTGCCGCGCTGTGGGCCTCCCTATGCCACAGCGCCGAAACCCAAATCCGCGAGCACCGCGCACGCTATGGCGATTGGCCAGTAGAAATCCGTTAAAATCCGTTCAATCCGTTGACACTAAAACGCCTGCACCGGCTCCAACACCATCGCCGGATAAATCTGCTCCGGCTTGGGCGGCATAGGATTGTAGACCCAATCCACGGCGACCGTACCGCACGGGATACCCGCGATGCGCCGGACACCCTCGAAGGTCCCGCGCAGCAGCACGTCCTCCATATTCAACGTCATCCCGAAAACGGCCAGCGAGACGCCTGCCGGAATGGCGCGCAGTTCGTCGCCGAAAGCGCCCGCTGCGAAAATTACCCGCTGTGCATCGAGCGCCTGCGCCTGGATGGCGGGGATGATGACCGGGTAGCCGTCCGCATCGACGTAGGCGATGAACTTGAGGTTGTCGAGTTTGTTGAACAGGCGGCGCGTCCACAGGTTGAGCACGGGCGTCTGCGTCTTGCGCACCAAGGTGCGCGCGAGCATGGTTTGTATCGCCGAGAAGACGATCTGGTTCATCGGCAGGACGTGCCGTCCCGTGTGCGCGATCAAGTCCATGTAATAGACCGTGTGAATGCCGAAGTAGGCGTTGTAGCGGAACATCGGGATGTTGTTGTAGGCGTCGTACTGCGGCCCCTGCCGCGCGGTGTGCGTGAACGTGGCTTTACCTCGCCAGACCTTCTTGTTCAGCGTCATCACCATAAAGCCCACCTGGGGATGCTGCCGGATGAGTTGCTTGGACAGCCCCTCGGTGAACTGCCCCCACGTCAACTGCGTGGGCGAACTGGCCCGCAGCGACGAAATCAGCGTCAGGTGCGGCAGCCCCTCGTCGTTGACCGTCGCCAGCAGCCCGATCTTCATCTCCGGCATAAACGCGGCGATGTCGGCTTCGGAGAAGGTGGTGTGCGGTAAGTGCATGGTCGTTCCTCCCTGGGATCGGTGATTGGTAATCAGTAATCAGGGATTAGTAGTTGGGAATTGGGAGGGCGTTACCTAATCCCTGATTACAAATCCCCAGTTACTAGTTACGGCTCTAGAATTGATGCGTCTCCCGCGCGATGATTTCGTCTTGCAATTCCTTGCCGATGCTGGTGAAGTAGGCGTTGTAACCGGTGACGCGCACGAGCAGGTGCCGGTAATCCTCGGGGTGCTCCTGGGCGTCGCGCAGCATAGCGGCATCGACCATGTTCACCTGCAATGCGGTGCCGCCGTTCTCGACGTAGCCGCGCAGGAACGCCTTGAACTTCGCCTGCTGCTCCGGATCCCGCAGCAACGCGGGACTGAACGTCATCGTGTGGCTGCCGCCGTTGGGCAGCAGGTTGACGAAGTCGCCCCAGTCGCCGTCGGGAGCGTGTCCGCCGAGGACTTTGCCCACGGAATTGACGTTCGCCGTTGGACCGCGCGTGTCCGCCCCGTTGGACGGGCACAGCGCGTTGGACAGGAACTTGCCCTTGGGACGCCCGTCGGGGCTGGCGGGCAGGATGAAGCTGTCGGCGATCCAATAGTTCCAGCTCAACATGCCGGGCCGGTACTGCGCGCCGGTCGCTTCGGTCTTGTGCTTCCAGGTTTCCTCGGTCCACAAGTCCATCATCTGCCGGGCCAGGGCATCGGCGATGGGATCGTCGCGCCCGTATTTAGGCGCTTTGCGCAGTGCGCGCGCCTGAAGGACGGCGTGGCCTTCCCAGTTGTCCCGCAGCGCCTGGATGAGTTCCGCCATGGTGCAGGCTTTTTCGTCGAAGACCAGGTGCTTGATCGCCAGCAACGAGTCCACCGTGGTGGCGTAGGTGACGGCCTCGATGGTGATGTAGGCCAATTCCGCGCCGCCCTGTGTGACGTCCAGGCCCTTCTCGGCGCAGCCACGCACGAGGCAAGAGAGGTATGGGGTGGGGGAGAAGCGCGCGCGCAGCGCATCGGTGCGATTGTAGAGTTCCACGCTCTTTTGAATGATGAAGCGCGTCTGCGCGGCGTAGGCATCCCAGAATTGTTCCCATGTTGTAAAGGTTGTCGGATCGCCGGTATCCGGCCCGCTGCGGGTGATCGGCTCGGTCTTGCCGGTCATCGGATCGGTGAAGGGCAGCAGGTCGTAGCCGCCGGTCAGCGCCAATTCGACGGCTTTGAGCAGGTTGAGGTTGTTATCGACCGTGCCGGAGCGGTCGTTGCCGGACATCGTGTTTTCCAGGCAGCCGACCGGTGCGTAGTCGTGGACGTTGCCGGGGTGGATGAGGTGTTCGGCGCCGGACTTGCGCGCTTGCAGCAGCATCCCCGCCATCGAACGCTCGTCGAAATTGAGGAGGAACGGCGCGCCCTGGCTGTCGGCAATCATCGCCACGACTTTGTCGAGCAGCGCGTCGGGCGTGTTGCGATGTAGGCGCACGTTGGGCTTGGGTTCGAGGATCGGCGACATCTCGTCGAGCACGTCGAGCATGACGAAGGTGAGGTCGTTGGTCAAATCGTCGCCGCCCGCGCCCATGCCGGAGAGCGTGAGCAGTTGCCCGTAGCCCGCCGTGATGCCCTGGTTGCCGCCCGTGCGGATCATCGCGTCGTAGGCGGTGTTGCAGTGCACCCAGAAGCATTTGAGGATTTCCTTGCCGAATTCAACGGTCATCCCCTCTGCCAGCGATTTCTGCCAAAACGGGTAGAGGTACTGGTCGATGCGCCCGAAGGAGACGCCGGGGCCGGGATAGTTCTCGTCACTCATCACGAGCATGTGCGTGAGCCACAGGGATTGCACGGCCTCCCAGAACGTCTTCGCGCCTTCCCAGGGGACGCGCCGCAGGTTCGTCGCCATCTGATCGAGTTCGGCGCGGCGGGTGGGATCGGTTTCTGCCTCGGCCAGACGGAGACATTCCTCGGCGTAACCCGCTGCCACATCGCGCGCCATCGTGGATGCGGTGCGCATCGCGCGGAGTTGCGCGCCTTTGGCCCCACGCCGGTCTGCTTCTGGCAAGGCAGCGAGCCGCGCTTCCAGGTCTTCGTGAATCGCTTTCCAACCGTGATTGAGCACGTAGGCGTAGTCGGGGATCAAGTGCCCGCTCGTCGCGCCGCAGTTGCCATAGCCGTGATCGTGGTACGCCTTGATCGCGGCGCGCGTGCCGTTTTTGCCGTAGATGCGGCGGTCGTATTCCCGCGCTTCTTTCTTGTTGAAACAGGTAGACGTCATCACGTTGAAGCGCGCGCCCGCGAGCAGGTCGCCGGGCAGAATCTCCTGGGGTAGATAGTGTGCCATCACTTCGCGATTGAACCACGCCTTGCGCTCCGGCAGTCTCCACGTCCAGAAGTCGGGGTGCAGCGCCACGGGGCGCGCCGTCTGCTGGAAGCAGGAGCGGAAGGTCTGGAAGAAGGCGTAGGTCTCCGGCACGATGTAGAACGAGATTTCCTCGTACTGGAAATCCCAGGGCGTTCCGGTGGTCCAGGCGGTCATCTCGTTGTTCCAGCGGCGTTGAACGCCCTGGAAGTAGTAGTCGCGCAGCCATTGGATGCGCGGAGAGAGGTTTTTGGGTTGTTTGATGCGGTATTCGGGTTGTTTGAGGGTCATGGCGTGTTCCTTAGTATCAGCGGCAGGTAGAGACGGTGTCCGCCTGACAGCGTAATGGTGTGGGTATCAAGCACTGTCACCATACACGGGCTATCTACCGTTACTGTGATAGTGCGTGCTCCTGTCGCCGTCCAGGTGAACACGGCGGTATCTAGCATGGCGTTGCTGGTATGCGTTTGCGCCGGTTGCCCGTCCGCTGCCCAGGTGTAAACCAGCGGTGTGTTCAAGGGCAGGAGCGCCGTGTCAGTGAGCGGTGTGACGGTCGCCGTGAATGTGGTGGCTACGCCGAGCGTGGTAGTCGCCGGGCCGGTGAGCGTCACGGAAGCGGGTGGGTTGCATAACGGCGACTCCGGCGGCGCGATCCAGTCTCCCACCCAGAGCAGATTAGAATTGTGGCGCGCGTTGGTGGGCGTTAAAACTTCTGAGGCTGATACGAAGACGCTGTAGCTGCCATGTGTCGTCGTGGCGGGAACCGGGGATGAAACCAGCCAGAAATCCTCAAAACCAGCCACTGTCCAGGGTAGGCTGATGGGCGCATTAAGATCGGGAGCGTGGTAGTCCCCCAAATACAGTGTCCACGTCACATCCAACGTCGAGGTGATGTCTAGCGTCAGCGTTAGGCTGCCCGTTTGGACATAGATGAAATGCGGTAGGGAAATCACTTGCGTAGGCGTGATACTCTGCACGCTGGCCCCGCCAAGCGACCACTGGATGGTGTCGTCCAGGTCTATGATGTGCGGGCCGATACAGGTAATCCCGTCGCCTTGATAGGTGACGTTGTTGAGCGCGTTGAGTAGTCTGGCCGCCGTTGCCGGCAGCTCTGGTCCTTCGTAACAATAGTGACTGGGCAAGATATAGTTGGCGCAGTTATCCGGCTGGCCGCTCAAGTCGAGCAGCACATCATACCGAATCATCCACTTGTCCGCAGGCGTATCGAGGCCTGGCGGGCAGGTTAACGCTTCTCCCCATCCGCCGAGCGTCACCCACAGTTCATCTTCGGCTTGTGGTAGATGGTTGGCGGCGAAATCGAGCCGTTCCCGCCGCAAGCCGAGTGGCACGGTGATGTGCGTGCTGAAATCGGGCAGGACCGTAGCGACGCTGAACGTGTTGGAATACGGTTCGCCCAGGTAAAAGGGAATGGCGGCTGTCTGGGTGATGAAGGTGGTGGGCGAAAGCGGCAGCCGCAGCGCCAGAAAAGCCTGATCGTCCTGGATGAAATCCACTAAGTCCTGGCATAGGTCGGTGGTCAATGTGCTTTGGGGTGTGAACGACTGGCTCACATGCCATACGGCTATTGTGTCGTCGCCAGGCGCGGCAGCGAGACGGCCGTCTGTGGGGAGCGCCTTATCGGGCATGTCCACGCTGGCGAGTCCGGGGCTGCCAGTATGGAGGATCTGCGTCGTGGCGACGACAGCACTTTTTGTATAGTGAGTGTATTCATCTACAGCAGCAAAAGTATCAATAATTTGCTCTGTATTTGGATCATAAGTTGGGGCGTACCTGAAGAAGACGGCGATGCTGCCGTTTGGCGGGGTGTGAAACCATATAAAGGGCGGGCCGTCAGGTAGATGGGGTTCATCTCCCTCCCTAAAGTCGAAATCTCTGGCGCCGGGGGGCGGCCACCAGACAAATTGGTGGCCCTCCTGGATGCCCTGGACTTGGAAAACGCGCGCGCCGCCGTCGCCTGGGGCGACCTCTGGCGCTTCTCTGCCGGCAACTGCAACTTGGAGTGGGGGTATGTTGAAGAAGTTCCTCTGGCTATGATTGTTGCCCCTCATCATTGGGCCAAACATCAGCCGGCCGAGAAATTTGTCAAGCAAGTCTGGATGGCAACCGGTTAGTAGCAGCGTGCTACATAGCAGGATCAAGGTTAACCATAGCCGGATGCCACGCCACGTGCGGCGGCCCTGTCCCCGGCGTGCGCCGGACTCGACCGGATGAACGGATTGACTTGACGGTCGCATGGCTTCACCTCCTGGGTTGTGTTATGCTTGTAAGACGGCCTCGATACGCTCCAGCGCCCAATCGATGTCGTCCTGCTGGATCACCAGCGGCGGGGCGAAGCGGATGACGTGCTGGTGCGTCTCCTTGCACAGCAGACCTCGGGTCATCAGCGCCTCACAGAAGCGCCGCGCGCCGCCGGCCTCCGGGTGCAGTTCCACGCCGATGAAGAGGCCCTTGCCGCGCACTTCCTTTATGTAAGGACTCCTGACTTTACGCAACTGTGCCAGCAGATACGCACCCATTGTAGCCGAGTTCTCGATCAACCCCTCCTCAATGAGCACTTTGAGCGCCACACGCGCGGTCGCGCAGGCGAGTGGATTGCCGCCGAACGTGCTGCCGTGATCGCCGGGCTGGAACACGCCGAGCACTTCCTTGTTCGACAGCACCGCCGAGACGGGATAAAATCCGCCGGAAAGCGCCTTGCCGATGAGCGTCAAATCGGCCTCGATGCCTTCGTGCTCTTCGGCCAGGAATTTGCCGGTGCGCCCCAGACCCGTCTGGATTTCGTCGGTGATCATCGCAATGTCGTGCGCGGTGCAGATGCGGCGCACGTCGCGCAGGTAGCCCTCCGGCGGGATGATGATGCCGGCCTCTCCCTGGATCGGTTCGAGCATAAAGGCGACGGTGTTGGGCGTGATCGCGGCTTCCAGCGCCGCCGCGTCGCCAAACGGGATGATGACGAACCCCGGTGTGAAGGGGGCGTAGCCGTCGCGGTATTGTTCCTCGGTGCTGAAGCCGACGATGGTGATCGTGCGCCCGTGAAAGTTGTTGGCGCAGACGATGATTTCGGCCTGTCCATAAGGGATGCCCTTCATCTTGTATCCCCACTTACGCACGGCCTTGATGCACGATTCGACGGCCTCCGCGCCACTGTTCATCGGCAGTACCATGTGGGAGTTGGTCAATTCGCACAGTTCCTTGTAAAGCAGTCCCAATTGGTCGTTATGGAACGCCCGTGAAGTGAGCGTCAGACGGTCCAGTTGCTCGCGCACCACCGCCGCGATTTTTGGATGGCAGTGTCCCTGGTTCACCGCCGAGTAAGAAGCAAGGAAATCCAGGTAGCGGTTGCCCGCCACGTCCCACACCCAGATACCTTGCCCACGGGTGAGAACAACTTCCAGGGGTTTGTAGTTCGTTGCGCCGTACTGTCTTTCCAGTTCGATGTAGTCTTGTGCCTTCATAACCGATCTCCTTCTGCTCAACGGATTGGACGGATGAAACGGACATGGTGACCGTCTCCCCCCATTTCATCTACTGTATACCGTCTGCCGCCTGCCGTCTACTGCATACCGTCTACCGTCTACCGGCATTATAGCACCCGTTGCCGTTTCGTTGAAGTCGGCTATAATAGGGGTACGTACACCCTTGCGCAGGTAGGGGTAATAGCATAAATCGATGAGGTAAGATCGCATGGACGCTGTCAAGGTGCTTTTCCTGGCTGCCGAAGCCACACCTTTTACGAAGGTGGGAGGGCTGGCAGACGTTGCGGGAGCGCTTCCCAAGGCTTTACGCCGCCTGGGTGTCGATGTTCGCGTGGTCATCCCCCGATATGGCGCATTGCAGGGCACAGGCTACGATTTTCGCCGGATAGGCTCGCTGGCTGTACCCATTGGATCGGGGGAGGAACATGCCTTGCTCCTGGAGACGAATGCGGATGGCGTGCCGGTATACCTGCTGTGGAACGATCAGTATTTCTCCAATCGCGAGCGTGTCTATGGCTTCAATGATGATCCGCAGCGATTTACGTTTTTCTCACGCGGGATCATTTCGATGCTGAAGATGTTGGACTGGAAACCAGAAGTGATCCACGCGAACGATTGGCATACGGCCCCTGTTCTGGCATGGCTCGATGTGTACGGGTGTTCGCAACCGTTCTACCGCGATCTTGCCACGCTGTTCACCATTCACAACCTCGCCTATCAGGGGATTTGCGGTCGCTTGATCCTGACCTTCGCACAGATGGACAAGTTGCCCCATCTGTCGGGAGAAGTGCCGGGGCAGGTCAACTGGATGGCGCAAGGGTTGGCCCATGCCGATCTCATCAGTACGCTCAGTCCGACCTATGCGCGTGAGATCATCGATGGTGGGACTGGAGAGGCGTTGTCGCAGCTGCTGCGCGAGCGGCGTGATCGTATCTTTGGGATTCTCAGCGGCATCGACATTGACTTGTGGAACCCGGCGACCGATGGCGCGCTGGCGCAGACCTTCGATTGCGAGACGCTGAAGATGCGGACGGTGAACAAGAACGCGTTCCAACGCGAGGCGCGGTTCTCCGTCAATGCGGGGACGCCGTTGTTGGCGATGGTAACGCGCCTGGATGAGACCAAGGGTTTGGACTTGGTGATTCCGGCGTTCGAGGCTCTTTTGCAACAGCGCGATGTGCAGTTTGTGATTCTGGGGACCGGTGAGGAAGCCTACGAAAATCGTTTGCGAGAACTGCAAGCGCGGTTCTCGAATCATGTACGCGCGTTCATCAAGTTCGATGAGCGGCTGGCGCGGCGCATTTACGCCAGCGCCGACGTTTTTCTCACGCCAAGTCGCGCCGAACCAAGCAGCATTGGGTTGATGACGGCGATGCATTACGGTACAGTGCCTGTTGTCCACATGGCAGGCGGATTGGCGGATGTTGTCATTGATGCGGATAAACATGCAGCCCGCGGTGTGGGATTTGCCTTCGAGGAATACACCGATTCGGCCCTGCTGGAAGCATTGGAGCGTACTTTGCGCGCTTATGAAAACAAGTCGCGTTGGATGCGAATTCAACAGCGCGCCATGGAACGCGACTTTTCTTGGGATGCCTCTGCGCGTGCTTATGTCGATCTCTATCAGCGTGCATTGGCTTTGCATCAGGCCATTTGAAACTTGAATAGCTATATCCCGCGCAGCTCAAGGCCAACCTCCGTTGGCCCCTGCGCTTTTTTTTGTGTGAGGCGTTATTTTATCGTGTTGAGTGAGGACGCTGTATGACAACCAAGCCGTTTTTGTGTATCCATGGACATTTCTACCAGCCGCCACGTGAGGACCCTTTCACTGGCGAGTGCCGGGATGAACCTTCTGCCGCGCCGTTTTCCAATTGGAACGACCGGGTGACGGCGGAATGTTATACGCCCAATGCGCTAGTGGGCAATTTCTCACGGATGAGCTTCAATCTTGGCGGAACCCTGGCACGCTGGATGGACGATTGCGTTCACGAGACCTACCAACAGATTGTGAGAGCGGTTTCCCAACATCAGCGACTTTATGGGGTGCCCAATGGCGTTGCGCAAGCTGTCCACCACACGATATTGCCGCTGGCGCGTGGACGCGATAAGCGCTGCCAGATCCATTGGGGGATTGCCAGTTACGCGCACCGTTTTGGCGCGCAACCTGAAGGCATCTGGCTCCCAGAGATGGCAGTCGATTACGAGACGTTGGAAACTGTGGCCGAAGCGGGATTGTCCTTCGTGATCCTCTCCAGCGAACAGGTTCACGGTGATCTTTCGCACGGAGCCGGGCCATATCGGGTTCGACTGTCGCGCGGGCGTTCTGTTGCCGTGTTTGTGCGCGACCGCGATCTCTCCAATTATTTCTCGTTCAGTATGCCGGAGCCGGAGCACGCCCGTCCGCTGATCAATGATTATCTGTCTCATTCCACGCCTGGCGCGCTGACACTGATTGCTACAGATGGCGAGACCTTTGGTCATCACCATAAGCACGGGGTCCAGGTGCTAGAGGCACTGACGATCCCTGCTCCCACAGATGCTTACGAGGTCACGACGCTGGCGCGTTATTTACGGGATTACCCGCCGCAGATCGAGATCGAGATTGTGGAGAATAGCGCGTGGAGCTGCGCGCATGATTTGGGACGCTGGGCTACCGGGTGTCATTGCACGCCAGGCTGCGGGCAGTGGAAGGGGGCATTGCGGCGCGCGCTGGACAATCTGTCCCGCGACATCGACGAAATCTACGCCGAGATGCTGCGTCGCCGCAACCTTGCACCGTGGGGGTTGCGAGATGATTATGTACGCGTGCTGCTGCGGCAGGTTAGCGGCCCGCGCTTTTTGGCGGACTACCACCTGGACCATTTGTCATCGGGAGCGCAGCGGCGACTGCTGGATTTGTTGGAGGCGCAGGTTTACCGGCAACGCATGTTCGTCAGCTGCGCCTTCTTCTTCGAGGATCTGGAACGCATCGAGCCGCGCTATGCGATTGCCAACGCTGTGCGGGCGATGTCGTTGGTCTCCGATGTGACCGGCGACGATCTTTCGCGCGCGTTCCGGCGCGATCTGCGGATTGCGATCAGCCCGGGTACAGGACGAACCGGAGCGCAAATCCTCGATGAGATACTAGCCGGGGCGCGGTTCGAGGGAGAAGACACTGCTGAGGTGAGCGCTTCTAAAGATGCGGTGGTTGATGCGTGTGAGCGGCTTACAACGCATATGCCGGCGCATCTCGTCGCTGCACAATAGCGATCTGTAGTATCATCAAAGGGCTTTGGATTATAAGGCTGATGACTCGGCGGTTCCTGAAACCTAGTATATTTCGCGTAGTCATAAAGCGACAAGAGAAAAATGGGAGTTTTGGTTGCTTTGAAGAAGAAAATGACTATGCGAAATGCCTGTTTTTGAGTAAGATTTTATGAGTACTCAATCAACATCAACCTCTAAAGTAAACCGGGCATCACTGCGCGGTTCGTTTGTGTTAATCCTGTTGGCGATTGTACTTATCGCGGGGTGGGTGCGCACCTACAACATCGATTGGGACGAGGGAACGCATCTACATCCGGACGAGCGTTATTTGACGATGGTCGTCAGCGCCTTGCAATTCCCCGAGCGTCCCTCTCAGTATTGGAACGTCGATGAATCCCCTTTGAATCCGGCCAACAAAGGATATGTGGGCTACGTCTACGGAACGTTACCACTCTTCGCTACACGCGCTGTCGCGGAGTGGATGGATAAGGCGTGTGTCACGCCACCCAATCCGTTCGGTACGTTATTGCGCGCGGTGTTGCTCAACGCCTCAGGTCCGTGTTATCCAGGACAGTACACCGGCTACGGCAACATTCACTTTGTGGGGCGCGCGCTCTCGGCATGGGCGGATCTGGCAACTCTCGTCGCCCTGGCGATGCTTGCGCGCGCGTTGTACGGCAACAAAGTCGCGTTGTTCGCCGCCGCATTGTACGCCTTCGCTGTTTTGCCGATCCAGCACGCACACTTCTTCGTTGTAGATAGTTTTGCCACAGTCTTCGTCGCCTGGACGTTGTGCTTTACTGTATATGCCGTACGCTACCGGCGGCCCTGGCTGCTCCTGCCGGCAGGCTTTGCCACCGGTCTGGCCGTGGCATCGAAGATCAGTGTATGGCCGTTGGCAGGCATTGTGGGGCTGGCGGCGCTTCTGCACTGCGAACCCCCCAACGAGGGGAAGCTACGCTGCCGGTTTGCTTTCCGGCTTGCGCCGATTGTGGCAGTGGTTCTGTCCGGCGTGCTGGCGGCGTTCGCGTTTCGCATCGCGCAGCCGTATGCGTTTGCAGGGCCGGGCTTTTTCGGCGTGCGCATCAATCCGGGGTGGATGAACACTATGAAAGACGCGCAAGACATGGCGAGTGGCCTGCGCGATGCGCCATTCGGTCACCAGTGGACGGCGCGTGAGCCTATCATCTTCCCGTTGCGCAATATGGTGTTCTGGGGTATGGGACTGCCGCTCGGCATTGCCGCCTGGATAGGGTGGGGGGCAATGGCATGGTCGCTGTTACGTAAACGTGAATGGCAACATCTGCTGTTATGGGTGTGGGGAACGATATTCTTCCTCTACCAAGCGACGTTGTGGGTCAAATCGATGCGTTATTTGCTGCCCGTATACCCCGTTTTTACAATCTTTGGCGCGTGGGTGCTGATGCGCGGGGCGCAATGGGCCTGGCATTGGACGCGGCCTATGCTATTCTGGCGCAAGATTGCGCGCGGTGTGTTATTGGTCTTGCCGGGCATTGTTCTGGCAGGGACGCTGCTATGGGGGCTGGCGTTCCTTCAAATCTACACCCGCTCACTCACCCGCGTCGAAGCCTCACGCTGGATGTTCGACAATATCCCCACAGCCGCGACGGTGCACACTGTCAACGGCAATACGATCCAAATCACTGTCCATCCCAATACGATCCTGAGTGCACACACACCTACAAGTATCATTCCATTTGTCCCTGAGCACGAAAGTGTTGTGACGCATATTGCGCTCAATGACATTTCAGCAACTGCAGTGGGCGGTGATCGCCGTGTGCGTATCGCGTTAACCGCCGATCCTTACGGGGAAACTGTATTGGCCGAAACGGCCACCGAATTTACACTGCAAGCACACGAACAACACGTCGTCACAGTTGCGTTACTCGATCCGGCTGTCCTAAAATCAGGCCAGCAGGTCTATCTCGATGTAACATTACTCGAGGGGGAGACCCTGCAGCTGCAAACATCGATCATTGCCACGATATACACTATGGAGGGGATCACGATTCAAATTCCCGTCCAGCCCAATACGATATTGAGTGACTACACTCCTACAAGCATTACACCGTTCATCTCTGAATACGACGTCGCTATCAACCGTATTACGCTCAACAAAGTTTCTGCGCCTGAAAAGGTCGGAAACCGGCGCTTGCGTCTGGCGCTGATGACGGACCCCTATGGGGCAGAAATGCTCGCCCAGACGACTGTCGACTTTAGCATTTTAGCCAGTGGTAAGCACGTTGTCGAAGCGTCATTGCCCACGCCGGTCAATGTAGAAGCCGGGCAGACGGTTTATCTGGAAGTAACACTCCTGGAAGGCGACGCGATCCGCCTACAAACGTCGGTTATCGGCAACGAGCATTGGGATGACGCATTGCCGCAGCGGATAGACGGCAAGGACGCTTATGGGAACTGGTATCGGGGGCTTTCTTCTCCTTCCAGTAAACCTGATGGACTGATGCACATCTACGACAATGATACGCTGGAGAAGCGTACGGCGCTCTTCGAGTGGCTGGACGAAGCCGATTACATCGTGCTTTCCAGCAATCGGGCGTATGCATCGATTCCCCGGCTGCCCATGCGTTATCCGTTCACCACCGCCTATTACGAAGCGCTGTTCGACGGCAGCCTGGGCTTCGAACTGCTGGCGGAATTCGTCTCCTACCCGGCCTTGGGACCATGCCAGTTCCCTAATCAGGAGATGCCCTTCGACGTGCCGGCGCCGCGCTACACTGACGCGCGTCCTTGCCAGATTCAATTCCCGCCGGCAGAAGAAGCCTTCAGCGTCTACGATCACCCAACGGTGCTGATTTTTGCCAAAACCGATGCATACTCGCGGGGGCAAGCCGAAACTGTCCTGCCGATCTCCTTGTTGCGCGACGTCCGCTGGATGACGCCGCTTCAGGCCACCCGCGCACGCGAAACGAAAAGCCCCAACCTGGTGATGACGCAGCGGATGCGCGCTGCGCAGGAAAGCGGCGGCACCTGGTCGCGGCTCTTCAATCGCAACGCGCTGCATAACCGCTCGCAGCTCCTTGCGGTTGTGATGTGGTGGTTGTTCTTGACGGCGCTCGGTCTGGTCGCGTTCCCGTGGTTGTACTGTGCTTTCCCTGTGTTGCGCTATCGTGGTTATGGCTTGAGTCGCACAGTCGGATTGTTGACGTGGTCGTACATTGCCTGGTTGTTGTCGAGCATACGCCTGTTGCCACATACACGCTTGCTCTTGTGGGCCGTGCTCGTCCTCTGTGCGGCACTCACAGCGTGGTTTGTCTACAAACGATGGGCTGTCTTCCACGCGTTCTTCCGCGAGCACTGGCGCGATCTGTTACGTCTCGAACTCCTCTTCGCCGTGCTCTACCTGGGCTGGACTTACATACGCTTCCTCAATCCCGATCTGTGGCATCCCTACAGCGGGGGCGAGAAACCGATGGACTTCGCCTATCTCAACGCGGTGATCAAATCGACATGGTTCCCGCCCTACGACCCGTGGTTTGCCGGTGGGACGATGAATTACTATTATTTCGGTTTTGTCATGATTGGTTCAGTCATCAAGGCGTTAGGTATCATACCTAGTGTAGGGTATAACCTTGCTATCCCTACGCTTTTCGCAATGACCGGGGTAGGGGCCTATACAATTGCCAACAACCTGGCCGGCGGTGATCTCAAACGTGGGCGTCGCGCAGGCATATTGGGATTATTACTCGTGCTTATTCTCGGTAATCTGGGCGAGGTACGTCTGCTATTCCTGGGCTTCCAGGAAATTGGCAACATCGACTTCGAGAGCCTTATCCCCGGCTATCCTGCGGCGGTCTCTGCGATTGTGGGATTGTGGGAAGTCCTGATGAAAGGCAAATCCCTACCATTCCGGGCAGAGTGGTGGTACTGGAATGCAACGCGCGTGATCCCATTTGCAGAAGGGGAAGTGGGCGCGATCAATGAATTCCCTGCCTTCACCTTCTTGTATGCAGACCTGCACGCGCACATGATGGCGCTTCCGCTAACGCAGGTAGCGCTGGCGATTGCGCTACAATGGGGTCTGGGCGTCGATCCGGCGCCTGTATCATCGCAAAGGACGTGGCGCAATTATCTGCGGCGGTGTATTCCGCAGCCCTTGCCGACGATGGTGTTGGCGGGGTTGATCGCCGGGGCGCTGCGGGCAACCAACACCTGGGACTGGCCTACCTATCTAGGATTGATGAGTGTGGCTGCCTGGCTCACCTTCTTCAACAGACCAGAGACAAGAGATTTGAGACTGGAGGATGGGAATCCAGGCGCATCAAGTGTTTGGAGCGATGATCAGGTGGAAGAGATGCCGGTTCGTGCGCCGAAGCCGCTCTTCCCGTATTACAAGCTCCTGACACCTGTGTTGTTCATCCTGCTGGGTGAGCTTCTCTTCTTGCCGTTCACTGCGAATTTTGCCGCCGCGTATTCCTCTTTCAGCCCCTGGCAAGGATCGCGCACACCGCTGGGCATCTATCTGATCATGCACGGACAATTTCTCTTTCCGCTCGTCGTGCTTGCCGTTGTACGTGGGCGGACGCTGCTACGCCGTCTCTGGCAGGCGCGCGACGAGAGTACACTCCTGGCGCTGGGTATGGTGGTGTTGGGGGTGATCGTTCTCGGGGGAGCGCTGCTGCTGATGGGCGTCCCGGTGGCCTGGAGCGTCATCCCGCTAGGGATGGCCGCCGCATTGCTGGTCGTTGATCCGCACAGCACAGCACACGCACGCCAACTGTGGATGTGGGTAGGCACTGCGCTCGCACTCAGTTTGCTGGTTGAAGTCTATGTCCTGGACGGCGACATCGGGCGGATGAACACCGTATTCAAGTTCTACCTGCAAGTGTGGATGTTGCTCGGATTGAGCGCCGCCGTCGCCGCCGAGCGCATCATCGACTACGCGCTCAGGAGCTATCGCGCCGATAAGACTTCGTCTCTGAACCGAATTCCGTATTTCATCAGCGATGCTGTGTCGGTGACGCTGGCGCTGCTGTTGGCCGGCGCGGCGCTGTATCCGGCCCTGGCGATTCCCGCCAAAAACCGCGACCGCTGGGCGGCGCAAGCGCCGCGCACGCTGGACGGTATGACCTATATGAATGATGCCGTCCAATACGAGAGTGATACCCGCTTGCCGCTTGAGGCCGACTATCGCGTAATCCGCTGGCTCCAGGATAACGTCCAGGGTTCACCCACCATCATGGAAGGGCAAGGCGCACGCGAGTATCTCTGGGGTGGACGAATTTCGGTCTATACCGGGCTACCGGCTGTGGCGGCCTGGCGCTGGCATTCCGTCCAACAACGGATGACTATGCCCGGCGGCACCGTCGAAGCGCGCCAGATGGACATCAACCGTTTCTACAACACCATCGATGCCGAGTTCGCGATGACGGTCCTGGAAAAATACGACGTTCAGTACGTTATCCTGGCGCCTTATGAACGCGCCTATATGATGCCGGAAGGGCTGGCGAAATTTGACTTTATGACCAAGCGCGGCTGGCTGGCGCCGGTGTACGACGACGAATACTCGACGGTTTACCGCGTGCTGGGACGTGCCGGCAACGAATAGCGCTAAAGGTAACCCCTGCTCCAGTGCTCGCCGCCTCCGTCTCGGGGGCGGCGAGCGTTATGGCTTATAACTGCGCGAGGATTTCTTTGAGTCGCGTAATGATGATAGCGATTTCCCCCTCTCGCAATGTCTGCGGATTGATGTAAAGACCGTTCGTCCCCGCTTCGGCCAACAGGATACTCGGAGGCCCTTCGCGCAATTGCTGCAGCACGTCGGCGGCGCGATGCGCACGCAGGACGACTTCGGCGCGGGGCATGGGCTGTCCCGCCTCGCTAGGGAAGCTGCGGCGCGCCGTCGCGTGGGAATGCTCCGCAAACGCAGCAATGACGGTCTGCACCTGGTCCTCATAGCTCTGTAGTAACGCAACGTGATCCAGCCCCAGATACCAGCGCACCGCCGCCATCAGGCCCACCAGCTCTTCCTTGCCCACCTTCATCGGACGCCCAACAAAGGGGCGTGGACAGGCATTAAAGGCGCACGCTTCGATGAGGTCCTTGCGTCCCAGGATCAGGCCGCTGCTCTGTGGGCCGCACAGACCCTTTCCGCCACTGAAGAGCGCCAGGTCGGCGCCCATGTGCGTGAAGCGCCAGAGATTTTCGACCGGTGGCAGTTGTGCGGCGGCGTCCACGATCAGCGGGACGCCGTGGCGCTTGGCGATAGCGATGCCCTGTTCCAGTGGCACAAAGCCGCCCATTTGGCTGACGTTGTAGAAGTAGAAGATAGCAGCGGTTTTCTCGCTGATGGCCCGCTCCATATCCTCGGCGGTTGCGCTGTGTTCCGTGCCAATCTCCACCAGTTTGCCCCCGGCCTGCTGGATAGCGAAGTCGTAGCCCACACGCCAGCACTTGTGGACAATCACCTCATTTTTCATCCCGTCCGTGTACGGCAGGCTCGCGCGTTTGTCGGGATCGAGACCTGTGATACAGGCGGCTGTGCTCAACACCATACCCGCCGCCGCGCCGCAGGAGACGTAGGCGGCTTCGTTGTGCGTCCATGTGGCGATCTGTTCCCCGACCTTTTGCTGCAACTCGTCTATGTCCACGAAATGCTGCGCCGCTTCGACCATCGCCGCGCGGACCTCCGGCGGCATCAGCGACCCGCCGTACCGCGTCAGCGTCGCCGCGCCGTTGATGATTTTTGTGATCCCAAGCTCGTCGTAAATATCCATTGTACATGCCTCACATCGTTGAAAGACCGCCAAGTCGCCAAGTCCGCCAAGATTTTTTACACTTCTGTTTTCTTGGCGACCCCGGCGTCTTGGCGGTGCAGAAAGGTCCTCTACGGTTCCGGTAGTTTCCAGTAAGCGGCGGGAGCGTCCGGCCATTCGGGCATAGATAGACCGGTGGGATCGTAGACGATTTTCCCGGCGCGCAGGGTCAGCATACACTCCAACTTCTGGCGGCCCGTCAGCTTCGCGCGGCCACAATCGACAAAGCCAAACGTCCCCTCGTGCAGCGCGAACACGGCGATATCGGCCTCCGCGCCGATGCCTAACGTCCCCAACTCCGGGCGGCGAATCACCCGAGCAGGCGTGACCGTCGAACGATAGATGACCTCCGGCAACGGCATCCCCATACTCAGATATTTGGACATCGTGGTGAGCATACTAACGACCGGCCCGTTGATGTTGCCCATGTGCAGGTCGGTACTGATCGAGTCCGGCGGAAAACCACCTGCCAGCGCCGGGACGGCGTTGCGGAACCAGAAGCTCCCCGCACCGTGCCCCAGGTCGAAGATGACGCCGCGCTCCCGCGCCTGGAACATATAGTCGTAGACCCGGCCTTCGGGCGTGACGATGGGGAACTGCTGCGCGAAAACGTGCGTGTGGATGTCGCCAGGCCGCAACTTTTGCAGAATCAGATCGGGGTAGGAGCGTTCCGGCGGGCGCGGCCAAAAGTCCACCATCACCGGCTTGCCGCACAGCTCGCCGGCTTCCACCGCGCGCTCTACTGATGCCCACGGCGGGTGTTCCGCATCCCAGGGGCGTTGCGTCCAGTAGTGCGCCGTTTTGATCCCCACGATGATCTCCGGGTGCGCCTCGGCCACAGCAGCGGCGATCTTGGGCTGCATCGCGCCGACTTCCTGCTCCGAGGCCGTGTTCACCATGCCCTGATCGGCGATGTTGAGGAACGCCAGGATGCGCACCTGCGCCTTGTCGATGTGGCGTTTGAAGGCGGGGAAATCACGCCAACCGGTTGTCCCGGCATCCGCAGTCGTGGTGACGCCAGAGGCGAGCAGATGCGCATCTGCATCGACCGTGCCCACGTAGGCGTCACCGGAAGGGATGAAGGGATAGACGTGGGTGTGGATGTCCAGGATGCCGGGGGTGACGATGTGGCCTGTGACATCCACGACCATGGCGGCCTCCGCGGCCGGGATGTCGGCCGCTATCCGCGCAATGGTCGATCCCGCCAACGCCACATCCATACGTGCATCGATGTGGTTAGCCGGGTCGATGACGCGCCCGCCTTTGAGAAGTACGTCAAAAGTGGCGTCGGCGCTCACGATTCGACCTGCTTTTGCAGCGCGCGCTGATATAACGCCGTCCCGTAGAATTCATACGAGGCTGCCCGGTCCGGTACGTCAACGACGTGAACTGTGAAGCGCGAAGGGACGCCGTTTTCCGGCAAGTAGTCGCGGAAGAAGTCACGATAGGCTTCAGCGTAGGCCGCCCGTAAACGCGCCTGCTCCGCCGCGAAGCCTTCTGGGTCCACCAGTGGGTTGGGCGACTTGGGCTGGCAGCCGAAGGCGTGGATTTCGATGAAGTCCACATCTTTGAGCGAATTGCAGATGCCGGCCTCTTGCAGCCATTTTTCCCAGCACTGAAAGACCAGCGGAATCTCTCGGTGCGGGTCCATGGTGACCAGTTCGTCCAGGTTCAGCACGCCCTTGGCCGAATACCCGCCCGTCAGTCCGGCGAACGAGATTTTCAGGTCACCGTCGGGCAGTTCCTCGGTGACGAGCGCCGAAAGCACCGGTGCATCGCCGTGATAATAATAGGTCAACTTGCCGCGCTTTTTAACATTGAATGCCATAGTATCTCTCCTTTTTTCGTAGACTAAACAGACATTAACCGGTTTACATACGGTGTAGCTATATTACGGCAACGGCGTCCTGGTTGGCGTCGGGGTGGGGGTGGGGGTAGCGGGCGGGGCATCCCACCACAGCTTGACTGCCGCTTTGCCGGCATATTCGAAGTAGTCCAGTTCCACCAGCGCCTTCTCAGACGATCTCAAGACGTCGTAAGTTGCCCAAAAATCTCGCACAGCGCCAACGTTCCATTCGTCGATCAGGGTATAGCCGTTCACGCGCAGACGCGCGCCATCATCTACCCTGACGTAGAAACGGTGTTGGCCGTAGACTAAGTCCATGGAGCGCTGCCAACGCACGGCAAATCCATCGTAAGGTACGCCGGCATCCGGTGGACCGGCGTCTTGCCAGTCGAAATCGATCTCCGCGGCTGTGCGTATGGCAATCGGCGGACCGACCATCTCAGGGTTGTCGAAGAACGCGCCGATCCAGGGTTCGCCGTCTTTAGCCGGCGTCATCAGGAATCCCAGGTAGGGTTCGCCCCAGGTGTGTGCGTATTCCAGGACAAGGTTGTGCAGTGGATTGTCTCCCAGGCGCACGCGGTTACAGATGAGACAGCCACATTCTTCACAGCTTTGGTGGTCTACTAACAGTTTGGCGTCCAACCAAACGCGGACACTTTCGTGGGTGTAAACGCAAAGATGATAGTTGCCGGGTCGATTCGGCGCCTGGAACTGGCGCGTGATGTGGGCCGAAAAAGGGCCTGCCCAGATGTCATTATCCGCAGGATTCCAGGCGATGCTCAGATCATTCCCCGGCAAAACTTCTCTATAGGCCGGCTCTCCGAATGTCGTGACGCCCTGGTAATAAGTGGTCGTCCAGCAGCATCCTTGCTCCTCATCCTGTTCCCAATAGAAGTGGATATGTGCGTTTCCCCAATACTCCACGTATTTCACTTCGATGTCGAGCGGCTCGAAACCCTGGATGTATCTCGATACCTGGCTGGCGAAAGGCGACCTGGCCGTGTAAGACAGAATTTTCTCTCCATTGATGCGAACTTCTGCCTGATCGTCGGCGCTGAGCACGAATTTATAATACCCCTCCGGCAATACGATACGCCGCGTCCAGCGGACGGAGTACCAATTTAGCCCGATTGCACCCGGAATAGCTGAACCCGCGCCCCAATCAAAAGCAATATGCGGATCGTCGCGTACAATGACGGGCACATTCGCCCATGAGGCGTTATTGTAATACTCTGCACGCCAGTTAGGATAGTAAGACTCCATAGGTACAGGTGTGGGATACGGGATAGGGGTGGGGGTGGGTATCGGAAGCGCTGTGTAGATGATGGGCAAAGGCGTTGGCAAAGGCGGGAGCGGGCTTGGTGTCGGAGAGGGTATCGGGGTATCGGGTGATGCTGCAACGACCGGCGACTGAGGCCACTCCGATGTGGTTGTGGTGGACGTATCCCCCACAGCCGACCCTGGGGGCAACGGGTACGCTTTGTGAAATGGTGGGTCCCCATAGAACACGTAGATTTCCACTTGCGGCAGAGATAATGTCTCGCGTAGCGGTTGGAAGTCGGCGCGGATCGTTCCGAGAGCATCGGCGGTAACGGTTTTGGAGGCCAAGACGCGGCCATCATCTTGTATGGTCACGGTGACCTGTGTGCCTGGTACAATATCGAGAGCCTGTACTGAGAATTCATCGCCTTGCTCGGTCCTGCCAAAGTCGATATGGACTTCCCCAATCGTTTGCGGTACTACCACCGGTGCGGCGTTTACCGGCGCTTGCTTCTCAGGCGGTGCGGGCTGATTCTCTGAATAGGGAGATGTATAGATACGGTTATTGTACGCAGCGGAACTTCCGCACAAGAAGATGAAAACCAACCCCGATACGAACCCGAGCACGTAGACGCAGCCCACGCTCTTGCGAGAACGTCTCTGACGAAAACGACTCTGGCGAGAATGCCGTGAGTTCATTTGTCACCTCCGCATCGATCAGGATCTACGTAGCACCGCATAAAGTGTAAGGTTGTTTCGATGTCCATCTGCGCGGAATAAGGTTTCTATGGATAGATCAGCGCCAGTGGCAAGTGTTACTGTTTCGTTCTCGTCAATCCAATGCACGTAGCGAATGCCATACCCCTCGCGTTGCCAGTTGAGCAGGTAATCGCCCGGTTCAACATCGTCCGGCGACAGTCCCACGACATCCCAGGGCAATAGCCGTCGCCGGAGCCGTTCGATTTCCAGGAATTGCCAGTTTGCGAGCAGCAAACGCCCCCCCGGTGCGAGACATCCTGCTGCCCGACCGACAATGGCCTGCCGGTTGTGCGCGCCTGGGATGTGATGTAGAACCGCGCGCAGGATAACCCAATCATAATGCCCTGCAACCAATGCCGACCACGCCGGATCGAGCAAATCGCCGGCCACAAAACGAGGCGGGCTGGTGAGATGGCTGGTATTCGCAGCACGTTCGGCGATTGCCAACATCTCGGTGGAGAAGTCCAGACCCACGTAGCGGCAATCTGCCGCCAGCATCGCCGCGACCCGCCCCTGCCCGCATCCCAGATCGAGCACGCGCGCGTCAGGCTGCATCTGCGCCAACGCACGCACCAGTCCCGGCTCGGTCGGGCCTCTTGAGGCAGCAAAAGCCCCGGCCAATTCGTCATAGAAGGCGCGGTTCAGGGTATTCAACAGATTGATGACTTCCTCGCGCATAGCGCAAAGTATAGTCAAATTTGCGCAAGTGACAAATTCAAACCTTTCGCAGGCTTCGTGTTATAACATTTGTGAAGATGCAGCAGTGGTATAATACGCACAATCGAGTATAGATTCAAACGGTCAGATCTTATGGTCAAAGGCGGAGTTCCCGAAGCAATTGATTTATCGCAAGCGCGCGAACGCGAGAACGTCCTGCATCTTTTGCAGGCGCTCCGTGACTTGTCGCCGAGCGATACTGACATCACGCCCATTCTGCGGCGCTATCCGAGCGCAACCGGCACGTATGCCAAATCCCAATTGCTGGACGCTTACCAGCAGCTCGTGCAGGGTGGGGCGTTTGCAGAAGATCCGGGGATAGAGCGCCGGCTGCGTGGCCGTCCTGTACGTACAATTTCCGGCGTCGCGCCGGTGGCCGTACTCACCGAGCCGTATCCGTGTCCTGGCACGTGCATTTTTTGTCCGGAGCAACACGACGCACCAAAGAGTTACCTCGACGGGGAGCCAGGCGTCCTCCGTGCTATACAAAATGAATACGATCCCTATGCGCAAACGCACACGCGCATCGAAGCCCTCAACGCGATCGGCCATGCCACCGATAAAGTCGAGTTGTTGATCCTGGGCGGTACATGGTCTGTCTATCCGCGAGCATACCGTGAGTGCTTTCTACGGCGCTGCTTCGACGCGATGAACGAAACGGAATCCGCCACCTTGGACGAAGCGCTACAGCGCAACGAGACGGCGGCCCATCGCAATGTGGGCCTCGTCGTGGAGACGCGCCCAGATTGGATCACGCCGGCTGAAGTGCTGGCGCTCCGCCAGCAGGCGGTGACGAAGGTGCAGCTCGGCGTACAAAGCTGCGACGACCGCATCCTGGCACTCAACCGGCGCGGCCACACGCTGGATGACGTGCGGCGCGCGGTCCGGCTGCTGCGCCTGGCCGGCCTCAAGATTGTGTTGCACTGGATGCCCAACCTATACAGCGCGACGCCGGAATCCGACCTGGTGGACTTTGCGCGGTTATGGGACGATCCGGCTTTGCGTCCCGATGAAATCAAAATCTACCCGACGGCGCTCCTCGAAGGGACGGACCTCTACGACCTCTGGCAACAGGGCCAGTACCAGCCTTATCCCGAAGACGTGCTCATCGACTTACTAGTGCAGTGCAAGGCCTTGATGCCACCCTACAGCCGCATCAACCGTCTGATGCGTGACATCCCCGCGCAGTACATCGTCGCCGGGACGACCAAGAGCAACCTGCGCCAACTCGTGCAGGCGCACATGCGCGAGCGCGGCCTGGTATGTCAGTGTATCCGTTGCCGCGAAGTGCGTGGGAAGGAAATCGCCGTGGGACAGGTGTTAGCGGCGCAAGAACTGCGGTTAGAGGTCGTGTCTTACCCAACCGATGCCACGCAGGAGCATTTCCTGCAATATCTCACCCCTACAGGCCATCTGGTCGGTTTCTTGCGGCTCTCGCTGCCTGCCGCGCCGCGTGACGCGCCATTGATTCCCGAAATCCGCGAGGCGGCGATGGTCCGTGAGTTGCACGTCTACGGGCCGGCGCAGGCGCTAGGGCAGCGGGGTGGGGCAGCGCAGCATCGCGGTTTGGGGACGCGCCTGCTCGATACCGCTGCCGACATTGCCCGCCAGGCGGGGTTCGAGACATTGGCCGTCATTGCCGCCGTCGGTACGCGCCCCTACTACCGCGAGCGTGGTTTCACAGCCGGTGACCTCTACCCAATCCGCCGGTTGGATGTATAATGGGGAGGATACCAACAAGCGGTAAGAATTTCACCACGTTCTAACCGACGTTCTGACTGGCGACTGTCAGACTGGCGTCCGCCAGACGAGTTCAAGGGAGTTTATGGTGCTAGATGCAGTGATGTTCCTCTCGGGGGCCGTGCTATTTTTGCTGGCCGTGCTATTTTTCATCTACCTGTGGGTAGAGCGTGGCGCAATCGTCAAGCGCCGTGCAGGATTAGCTGAGGAACAATACAATATACAAGAAAAAAATATTGATTTAGATATATGGCAAAAAGAACTGCAGATATGGCATAAAGCCCTGGAACACGAAGAACGCCAGCTCGAACAAGAGCGAGAAGAGTTCAGGATGTTGGTGGCCTCACATCATTTCGCCAATGAGCGCGTGCTGTCGCCGCCGCGCGACCTCCCAGAGCAGGATAATGGCGTGCTGAAAGAGGATCACTGGGGCAAGAACATCAAGCGCACGGACAAACCAGGGACAGCGAGAAGGTCGTAATCTAACGATTCAAGGACCTCAAAAATCACGCTTTTTACCCTATTTTCATCTTCCGACTATGTATATTATGTCAAATTAAAGTTCCCTGGAACAGGATCTGACCGACTAGACGGTTTGCTTGATTGGCAAGAACGAATATAGGCCAGCGATAAACGCAAAACCTATCCTTATTAAGCGCAACTGCTCAACAACAGTAAAGGACAAAACACAGCGCCCTACTGCGACATAGAAATTATGTTCTATTTGGAAAGGAATCTTTTGCAAACGCAAAAACAGACCAGCACAACTGCTGGCCTGTTTCGTTTGAATGTAAGCTTCGACCTTGGGGCTGGTCGATTTACCAATCGTCGCCGCGGTCACGCCGGCGATCACCGCCGCCACGACCACCGCGATCCATACCACGACCGCCACGACCACCGCCGTAAGAACGGTCTCCCCCACCCCGTTGCGTGGGCGGACGAGCTTCATTCACCTTGAGCGTGCGACCGTCGATCGATTGACCATCGAGTGCAGAGATGGCCGCGTTGGCTGCGGCATCGGATGCCATTTCGACGAACGCGAAGCCACGTGGACGCCCGGTATCGCGGTCCGTGATCATACTCACCGAAACGACTTCCCCATGGGCAGCAAACAACTCGCGCAGCGTGCCCTCGGTGGTGTCGTAGCTCATATTGCCGACATAAATCTTCTTCGCCATACTGATTACCCCTTCGCAAGTACCACGTTGGTGGCCTGGAGACCCTTAGGGCCTTGCTCAACGGAGAACTCGACGCGCTGTCCTTCGTCCAATGTCCTGAAGCCGTCCGACTGGATGGCGGAGTAATGAACAAAGACATCGTCGTGGCCTTCTCGTGAGATAAAGCCGTAGCCTTTCGACCCGTTAAACCACTTCACAGTTCCAATTTCCCGATTGCTCACAGTTTCTCTTCCTTTCAACTTACAGAATTAATTATTACGAGTAATCGTCCTCAGTCAATCCTACAAAAAAAGACCCGGACTCGTAAAACGTCCAGGCCTTTCAGCGGACGAACTCGAACTCTTACTCACTTACAACTCAAATTATAGCAGACTCGTGCACATTGTCAAACAGCTTAGGTTGCAGCCCGCTCGCACGCCTTGAAACTTATCCCGCTTGTGATAAAATAGACGTTCATAGACGAATATTGGACTCGCCCCACCCTCTTATTGGATGGGCTAAAAGGAGAATAGAGATGACCCGTAAAATATTGATCATTGTGGGAGCTTTGGGCATTGTTATGGCGATCACTGTCGGCGCATTCGGCGGTGGTTTTCTTATCGGACGCTTGACCGGGCGGTCAAGATATGCAGCATCTATCACGCCTCCGGCAGTTACGCCAATCCAGGAATTCGAGTTCGAGACTGACACGCCCACTGCCGCACCAACAGTCGCACCACAACCTCCGTCGATGGGCAGTTCGAGTTCTGTTACTGCCTCGACCGATTTTGATTACGAGCTTGTCCAGGAAATTCTGGCGCTGTTGGATGAGCAATTCTATGGCGAATTACCTGACCGGCAAGCCTTGACCTACGGCGCGATCCGGGGCATGTTGTTGGCGCTGGATGACCCTTACACCTCGTTCATCGATCCGCAGATCACGACAATTCTCAACGAAGATGCCAGCGGTTCTTTCGAGGGCATCGGCGCTATGGTGACGATGCGCGAAGACGGCTATCTCGAAATTGCCAGCTTGATTTCAGGGCAACCGGCAGAAGCAGCCGGTGTACTTCCTGGGGACATCGTCCTCGCTGTAGGAGATCAATCCATCGTGGGGATGGGCCTCTACGAAGCCATCAGCTACATCCGCGGCCCTGCCGGGACGGATGCCGTGCTAACCATTGCCCGCGCCGATGAAGAAGAACATATCATCATCACGGTGACACGCGCGCGTATCGAGGTGCCGATTGTCGAGTACCGCATGCTGGATGAGGAGATCGGCTACGTGCTGCTCTCCGAGTTCGATGCGAACGCAACAGACAGAGTCCAGGATGCGCTAAAAGAATTGGCGTTGCAAAATCCCCAAGGTCTTATCTTCGACCTGCGCTCCAACCCCGGAGGATGGCTGGATCAAGCTATCAAGGTATCGGATCTGTTTTTGGATGAGGGCTTGGTGGCCATCGAGCGTGATAGTATGGGTGGCGAACAACGCTTTTTCTCCTATACCGGCGACATCGGTGAAGACATCCCAATGGTTGTCTTGGTTAACAGGGGCAGCGCCAGCGCCTCGGAAATTGTCGCCGGAGCGATTCAAGATCGCGGGCGCGCGGTGCTAATCGGGACAAAGACCCTCGGTAAAGGCTCCGTGCAACGCCCTAACTCGCTCAGTGACGGGTCGCAACTGCGCGTGACCATCGCGCGGTGGTATACGCCAAACGATAACAGCATCCACGGCGACGGCTTGGAACCAGACATTCTCGTGGAAATTCCGCGCGACACGCCAACTGACGAAGACCCGCAACTGGACCGCGCCATCGAATATCTCAAGCAGGGGCAATAGCAAGTGACTGAATTCAAGGTCGTGGCGACCAACCGAAAAGCCCGCCACGAATACTACATCGAAGAGCAATACGAAGCTGGGATCGTGCTGACCGGCACAGAGATCAAATCAGTACGTGCGGGAACGGTTAGTCTGGGTGAGGGCTACGTACAGATACGCAACGGCGAGTTGTGGCTGTATGAAGTCCACATTGCACAGTACGAGCAGGCCGGACGGTCGTCACACGATCCCAAGCGCCCGCGTAAGTTACTGATGCATCGCAAGGAGATCAACCGGTTGCAAAGCAGCACGCAGGAGCGAGGGTATACCATTGTTCCCCTGCGAATGTATATCAAGGGCAAGTTGGCGAAGGTGGAGATTGGTGTGGTGCGCGGCAAGCGCCTATATGACAAGCGCGAGGTGATCGCTAAACGTGATGCCGATCGCCGCGTCCGCCGTGAGTGGAAAGAGTTTGAGCGCGGATGACGAATTTGACATCGGGAACACCTGCGTTATAATGCCAACCGTTATTTAACTACAAGGAGCAAGTGAGCGGATGTCGGAAGAATTGGCACAACCAACCTCGATTAATGACCTTCAACCTAAGATGTGTTTGCAGGGCGCAATCACACGCACAGAACTCTACGGGGCCTTCGTTGACCTGGGGCTTGAACGAGAAGGGTTGATTCATATCTCCTGCTTGTCAGAGCAGCGCGTCAAGAAAGTTAGCGACCAGGTCAAAGTCGGCGACAAAGTCAAGGTCTGGGTGCAGAGCGTCGATCCTGAAAAGGGACGTATCGCCCTGACGATGATCGAACCGGCAGCCGTCGAATGGGACGACCTGGCGGAAGGACAGATTCGCACAGGTAAAGTCGTACGGCTTGAGCGTTATGGTGTTTTCGTCGATCTAGGCGCTGAACGGCCTGGCCTGTTGCACGTGCGCGAAATGGGCCAGTTTGTGCGCAATCCAGCCGACGTCGTCAAAACCGGCGAGACGGTCGAAGTGAAAGTACTGAAGCTCGATCGCCGTAAGCGCCAGATCGATCTGACGCTGCAACTCGACGCTGAGGACATGGGCGAGGAAGAAAGCGACGAAGAGCCGGCTTTGTCGGCGATGGAGATCGCTTTCCAACAGGCGCGGGCGATGTCGGACGAACGCAAGTCGCGCAACCGCAAGAACAAGCAACGCGAGACGCGCCGCGACAACATGGACGACATCTACCGGCGCACCCTCCAGCAGCGAGAGTAGGCAATCTCGACGTCAGCTAGACCAAAATGGGGCGGAAACCCGCCCCATTTTTACTGGCTTTTCAAGCTCTGCACGCTTCAAGCGTTATCCCACCGGCTATTGAGTGGGCAAAGCGGCCTCAATCAACCGCCGAATCTCGTCAGGGCGATTTCCTACCACCGGCTCTCCATTGACAAAGAATGTCGGTGTGCCAGTCACGCCCATGTTGTTTGCCACAACAATTTCCTGCACCGCTGTCTGATAACGCCGGCTGCGGCGACATGTGTTGAAGGCGTCGAGGTGCAATCCGGCGTTGCGCCCTGCTGTGGTGATGTCCAACCCTCCGGTTACAGTCGTCTCGAAGAGAGCGGTTTTGAAGGTGAAGTATTTGCCCTGTTCGGCCGCACACATGAACGCTTCCACCGCGCCGTCGCTGATCGACTGCGGGAAACCAAAATAGTAATCCACATAACGGACTTTTCCCGTCGCGACGTACTCCTGAAGAATGTCCTCGAATGACGTCTGGTGGAAGACCCGGCAATGACTACAGTAAATGTCGCTGAATTCGATCACCAGGACTGGCGCGTTCTCATCACCCAACGCCGGCAACCATTGCACCCCCCCACCCTTGTTTCCGGGATCGGGATAGCGCAGCCGGGTCAATCCGGCGTCAAAGGATGTGCCGGTCACACCGGCGAATTCTTCGTAGGCGCGCACCGCAGATGCCGGTGGTCCACTCCCGCGCGCAACCGCCGTCCAGATTAACGCGCCAACCACGAAAATAATCGCCGCGCCGATTTCCCATTTCAGCCAGGGATCTTGCGACTTGCGCTTTCTGCGCGCCGTCTTCCCGAATGACGATTTATGCACCGGCTTTCTGCTCCGTTGTGATTTTGCCATGACCCTCACCTCCTCACGCTAATGGTCTCACGTAAAACGACATTGTCCCCACGCCCGCCGGATTCAGCCCACAGCACCGGCAGGCGCGTATTGTTGCGCAGCAGATAAAGCCCCACCGAGAGGCCATACTCGCCTTCTGGTATATCCGTGGGCAACACGAGCCGGTGCTGATCGGCGATGTAACGGTCGGTCGGCCAGAGATTGGTCGGGAAACCCGCCGGATTCAAGTGGTCCGATTGTGTCCAGATGTTGCCCTCAGGATAAACTACGTGCACGAAGGACTGGTAAGTTTCACTGATCGCCTGCTGCGCGTTCCAGTAAAGAGTGACATCCAACGTACTTCCCGGTTTGAGACGTGTGCTAGAGAGGTCGAAGCCCAAAAGCGCGACCTCTCCGCCGAGGTCTACCGGCTGCCGGTAACGCGCAGCCCGCGCTTCTCCCGGCAGTGAAGTGTAGTGGAACCACCCAACGTGGTCGAAGAGCAATAGTTTGAGTAGGAGCACGCTCCCCAAGCAAATCGCCAGCCACGGAATGACTCCGGTATCGTCGCTCCCGGTTACGACAGACTGAGTCGTGGATTGAGGAAAACGCCACACAGCAACGAGGAACACGACCAGGCTTATCCCGGCGATGAACCATCCGGCAGTGCGCGGCGGTGTATCTTCGAAGCTCAGCAGAACTTCATGTTCACCTGCCGGGACTCGCAGTGTAATAAAACCTTCGGGGTTAGCAAGGGTGATGGGTGTTTCTTGCCCATTGACGTAAGCTTTCCAACCAGGAAAATAAAACAAAAACAACCGCAACAGCGTCTCGCGGGGCGCTTGCACTGCAAAACGGTTGCGCCATGGAACATCGGCCAGCGCAATAACGGTAGTATCGTCAGAAATGGTGGTATGGTTGACCCGATCGAGGGGCGGAGTACGATACGAGTCCAACAACGATTGCGCGGGACCTGGAATGACATCAACGGTTGTGGGGATAAAATCATCGGTTGACGTCGTCCCACGCCAACGGCCTTGCAGTTCGGAATCTAGCAAAGTCAGCGGATCGACCGGACCGAAATCGGAAGGCCAGGGAATCGGATACAGCCCCGGCATCGCCGTGATGAGGATTGCCCCACACGAGACGGCCAACAACGCGGCGTGGCGTTTCCCCGATAGTGCGACCGTTCCAAGCGAAGCGACCAGGGGAACCAAGAGCGCCGCCAAAGGGCCGAGAAAACGCCAGGGAAACTGGTAGTAGGCCATTCCGGGTATGGCCTCCCAAATCCAACGGCTTCCCGGCGTGATCAGCCAGAAACAGAGCAAACTGCTCAGCAAATAGAAACACAGCCGGCGTAATCGAGAAGTTTTGCGTTGCCATACCAACGCCACAATGAAGCCGGCAACGGCGAGCGCCACCATTAGCGGCCCGGCGCTCATCGTGGCATTGTTCGTCGCAGCCCGCCAATCTACCGGACGCAGGAAAGCGAGCAGGTCACGAAGCAAGACGAAGTGATTGCGAAAATCGTAATGGCCCTCACTGGCCACGTCGAGACGGATATAGCTGCGTTCGAGGAGAAAGGGCAGCCAGAAAAAGGCCGTCAGTGTAACCGTCAAGAAGCCGGCTAAAAGCGCCCAGCCAAAACGAGCGTGGTTCTTGCCAACTAGCCACTGCCATGCCGATAGTGCCATCAATAGCAGCATCGTCGTGAGACCGGTGAGGTTGTGGCTCAACAAGGTTATGCCTGCCGACAGAATCGCCGTCACCCAAATAGCTTTGCCGCCGCCTCCCCATAGACGTTCCCAGCTCCACAATGCCCAGGGAACGCTCGCCAGCGCAAAGACCTCTGGTAAGTCTCCACGTATGTGAGGATTGATCAGCAGGATGTAAGGAGCAAATGCAAAAGCCGCCGCGCCCAGGAGTCCACCACCCTGCCCACCAAATTCGCGCCCCAAAAGGTAAGCGCCTACAGTGCCAAGCAGTGCCGCACCGACAAACAGTATCTTTGCTCCGGCCACGGCACGGTGAGGTTGAAACAGCGTCACCCAATTGCCCAGGTGATAAGTCAGCGGTGCGTAGTAGTTGAAGATCGGGTATCCATACCCATAATAGAAATTCGCGGCCCATCGAGGATAGGGATTGCCCGCCTGCAAGCTGTACCCCATCTCGGCAATCCGGAAGATGTGCAGTTCGGCATCATTGGCGGCAGGCAAACCTGGATTAACCAGGAACGGCCACGCTGCTATCACGCCGATAAGCAGCGCAAGCAACAGCCCCCTATCCCAATGCCGCCAGAAGTCGAATCGCCTTGTCACAAAGCGCATTGTAACGGGAATTCAGCCCACGGCAAGTTTGTCGATAGCGACAAGCACAGGCAAGGCGCACAACCATTGAATTTCGCATAGTCAATTTATATTTCAAGAACAACAATGCGAACAATCTTTTTTGCCACTTATGACTACGCGAAATATCACACGCTCATATCAAACCGAAACCCATGCCCGCGCACCGTGGTCAGGTAATTCCGGTCGGGGTCCAACTCTGCCAGCCGCTCCCGCAAACGATACACCAACGCATCGACGGCTTGATCGGTAACGCCGCCAACTGCGTCAGGCCATACTGCGCGAATGACATCTTCCCGCGTAACCACTGCCCCCTTCGATTTCACTAACATCGCCAGAAGCGTGAACTGCGCCGGCGAGAGCGGCGGATTCAGCTCCTCACGTCCCAAACGCACACGCCGGGCATCTTCATCAACCACCAGATGCCCCGGCATGAAGATCTCCTCCAGCGGCAAAGTCGCCTCACCGGCCACGAAACCGATTTGCAATGTCGTCGCCAAAGAGATTTCGTCACCATCGCGCAAACGATAAAGTTGCCCGCGTACACGTTCTCCATTAACAAACGTGCCATTCTTGCTTCCCAAATCGCGCAGTACATAGCCATCGGCATCCCATTCGATACGCACGTGATAGCGCGAAATCTGCCGCTCCGGCAAGACGATATCGCAATCCGGAGCACGTCCTAGCGTGACTGGCTCACGGTTGAGCGGCCACCGCATCCCGGCTAACGCACCCTTGTAGATGACCAACAACGGTTGGTTTTGCTCATTCATATTTTACATTCTCCATCTGCGAACTCCATATGCAAATCAGCGACGCATCGAACTTTTGTAGCCGACGCCTTGCTTGACAATCTGCCTTCAAGCGATTATCATCAGCAGTATGGTCAAGTTGCTAGAACCACAAACGATGCTAAAGGATCGCTATAAGATCGCCGGGCCAATCGGACAGGGTGGCATGGGCGCCGTCTATCGCGCCGAAGACACCTTGCTCCCAGGACGCATCTGTGCCGTCAAGGAAATCTCGCCTGATCCCGATATCGAACCGGAAATGCTGACACAACTGCAAGAACAATTCCGCCAGGAAGCCTCCGTGCTGGCGCGGCTCGATCACCCAAATCTACCCAAGGTCTCCGATTACTTTACCCATAGCGGGCGCGAGTACCTGGTTATGGATTTCGTGCCCGGACACGATCTGCGCGAACTCATCGACGACGCCCTCAAAGAAAACCGTTTTATCGAGGAAGCGCAGGTGCTCGACTGGGCCGATCAATTGTGCAGCGCGTTAGCCTACTTGCACGAACAAACTCCGCCCATTTTACACCGAGACATCAAACCGTCCAACATCAAGTTGACGCCCACAGGGCTTATTAAGCTGGTCGATTTTGGATTGGTGAAACTGCTTACGAGCGATGAGGCGCGTACCGTCACCGTCGTTCAGGGTCAAGGTACCGCAGCTTACACCCCGCTCGAGCAATACGGCGGCGACGACACCCACACCGATATCCGCAGTGACATTTATTCATTGGGCGCGACGCTCTACCACCTGCTCACCGGACGCTCTCCTATGACAGCGCGCGAACGCTTCCTACGTCCCGAGGCCCTGGTGTTCCCCCGCACGATCAATCCTGCCATCTCTCCCGGGGTCGAACATGCCATTTTACGCGCTCTCGCGCTACATCCCGATAGGCGACCGGCTACGATGACGGCTTTTCAGACGATGCTACACCAGGCAGGTGCTCCGGCACAGATTGCGCCGTTATTGCTCGGCCTCCGCGAGTGGCGTGGAGCTTTACGCGCCAACCTTGCACTCATTGCAATTGCCGGAATACTGATGCTCCTCGCGTTGATCATCACGCCTTAGGATTCTTCTTCGACGTACTGACGACGGCGCCTTTGCGCAAGATTAAGCAAGGTTGCCGGTACGAGTGCAACAACACCGACCAATATCGTCACAGCCACAGCCACGTACTCGCGTCCCACAATGCTGTACAACCATCCCGAAAACCAAAAACGTCCCAGAGAAATCACAACAACGTAACCAAACAACCCTGCAATTAACCCAACCAGGGCAACACGCACAGCAATGAGGATACTAAGTCTGCGTTGCCTTGCCCACAGAAAACCGGCACAGGCCACCAATAGTGCCCCGCCAATTCCCCAGCGCAACAATATGCCCCCCTCCACCACCGGCAAGTAAAGCGGGTCCGGCAGTTGTTGGGTCCGCACCGCTAGCGGTGTGGGTGTAGGCGTGGGGGTCGGTGTGGGTGTAGGCGTAGCCGTAGGTGTGGGGGTTGGTGTGGGCGTAGGCTCAATCGCCGTAATCTCGATCGGGCCTTCGGCGCGTATCATGAGCTGCAAACGCACCGAAGAGAGCGCCGGTTCAGATTGCGCGGTGATATCCAACTGTCCTTCACGGTCCAGCACAATGGAGGTTACTGCGACGCCGCCACGCGCCTCGGCGACGACGATACGCTCGATATCTTCTTGTGGATAGGTGAGAATGAACTGCACAGGCGTTCCATCAGGTATCGGACGCCCATTGTGATCGATAATCACATCCGTGCGCAGATTGAGAACACCGCCTTTGAGAATCTCAGAGCGTTCCGTTTCGGTGAGTACTTCACCGGTCGCGCCGACGATATCGAATGAGATCAACTGATTGGGAGAAGGCATGGTCTGCCGCGCGATGGAGTAGTTTAGCGCCGAAATATCGACCGGTGAGGCCCCAGAGGCCACCAAATCACCAAACAACGCACGTGTACCCGCATCCGCAAAAGCCGAGCCTGACGAATAGAGTGCGTAGAAATAGTCCAGTTTGCTAATTTCGGTACTATCGAGTTCGTAGGGCGGACCAAATGCGAGGACAACAATATTGCCGGTCACATTATGGGCATACCTGGAGAGGAAGGTCTTGAGGGCATAGCTGCTTAAATCACTAGACTGCAACCCTGTCGTAGCAAAGACAACCCAACGCGCTCCCCTGACGGCATTCAAGATAACGGTAGAGATCGAAGGTGGTCCCTCGGTTAGCGTCACCTCCGGCTCGGCAGCCAATGCGGTCTGCAACTGCTGGAACGTAAAGTATTGCACTGCAGCGGCAGAGATAATACCTGTCCCGTTAGGCCCATAGAGCCGCAGGATAACCTCCCGTAACGCATTCGCTTGCAGCAGCGGAATTTGCTGATAATCAGCATAAGGCTGCGCGTAACGCTCCTGTGAAAAAATCACGATGGAATCGCCTTCCTGAAATGCCGGTGCAGTTACGTCCGCAGATAAGGGCACAATACGGGTCAAGGCGTTGATCGCCACTGCATCATCCACAGAATGCTCCGTACGAAAAACCTCGAGTCGTTCGGAATCAACTCGCACCGCATCCCCGGAGAAATTGTGCTGATAAGCGCGCGACTTCATGCTCAAAATCCGGTAAACAGCAGCATCGACAATCGCCCGGAAAGTTGTCTCATTCCTGTACCGCGACGCCAGATAACTCAAGGTATCACGCACGTTAGTAAAATGCGCATTCCAGCTCTCACTATCCGCAGCGAAACGGTTGAGCATCAGTAGATCGTTGCCCGCGACCAAGGCATCTTGTGCGACGCGGCGAGCATTGAACGATAACCCACGCGGATCGTAAGAATAGTGAATCGACCTCAATCCCAGATTGTCTGAAACCAATATCCCGCCAGTCTGTCGCCACGGCGCAAACTCAGGCAGGTTCATCACCGATTGCAACGCCTGTGCATCCAGACTGATAGGGCGCGTGGCCTGGCGGATATTGCCTTGAAAACCGCGATAACGGATATGGGTGACAAGAAAACCATCGACGACGCCATCGTCGCCCGTCGCGCCGCGTGCAACGGCAAAGAAAGGCGCCAACTCAATTTGCCGAAGTTGCTCCAGCGTCTTCTGCACGGTAGGCACCTCGTCCTCGAGCGAACGGTCGGCTCCGCCAAGCCCTGGCAGATGGCGCGGCACCACCAGCAGACGGCCTGCGCTGCCACGATGCAAACCCTGCACATAAGCCTTGCCCAACTCACCCACCCAGAAAGGATCGCCGCCAAACGTACTCACGCCCAAATCCGAGACATCGCCGGGCCGAGGCGTATACGAGACATCCAGATTGGGGCCTAAGAATAAATTGATACCCATCGCCGTAAGTTCCGCAGCAAAAACATTGCCGGCCAACTCAACCAGCGCCGGATTCCACGTTGCACCCATCGCCATCGGAGAGGGCATCAGCGTGGCGCCGGAGACAAAAGAGGTGACCGGAATTCCATCAAGACTGGCGCTGACCGCCACAAAAAGTGGGATGTAGGGAGTCGCGACAATATCTCCCAGTTCAGTAGAGGGGAGTGTTGATTCAGTTTCCCAAACATCCCAGGTCACTTGCTGCAAACGGTTGGTGATCGAGAGCATCTCAGAAGGCGCAATCAGTGAGGCTCCGAAATTACCGTTTTGAGGACGTAATAGCACACCCCCAACATGGTAATCACGGATCAACTCAACGATCTCAGAACCGTCGCCGACATTGGTGCCCGGAAACGCAACCAGCACCAACTGCCCGACCTTGGCCTCGGCGGACATCTGATCCATCAATTCCAGGATGGGGTCGGGCGTTGTGTCTTGTGCCTTAATCGTTGGGACAAACGACAGCAACAGCAGCAACGTTAAAACCCCGCGATATAACAGACGGGTACACATATTCTCCTCCACCGCTATTTTAACGCAGAGAGGGCAGTTGCGCAAGCAACAACTTGACTACCGTTCAAGCCCTGGTAAACTTTCCGTTTGTCAGGAGGCAGCGAACTATGAAAATTACACATCGTATGGGTACTCGTCGTATGTGCGTGCATCTCACGTGGGTTGCCCTGCTGGTGGTGTTGATGCTCAGCGCTTGCGGGAAAAAACCGCTACTTGAGAATGTCTCGGTCGCGCCGGACACGATTACCCCCAACGCCGACGGCCAGACCGACTTGGCTCGAATCGCATTTACGCTCAATCGCAACGCCACTGTCAGCATCACGCTATACGACACGCGCGGACAGACATACATCTTCCGCGCTCCACGGCCATTGAGCTTGAGCAAGCAACCGTATACTGTCTACTTTGGCGGTGTAGTGGACGGCTTCACACTGCCGGACGAAGCCTACGACTTCACCATCCTCAAACGTATGCTGCCGGATGGCGTCTACATTTGGGAGATCCGGGCGGAGGCCGAAGATGACGAGGTCGTGGCGACCACAGGGATGCTAACCATTCAAGACGCCGACACATCGCTGCCGGGTATACGCGGATTCAGCGTCTCACCCAGGACTTTTTCCCCAAACCAAGACGGTATAGACGACCGCACGCGCATCAATTTGACCCTGGACAAAGATGTGGAAGACTTGCGCGTCTATCTCGAAGGACAGGATGGAACCCCTCATGCCATCGCAGAGGATGAACGTGTCACCCGGCCAAACGAGAAAGGCTGGCACACGTACGATTACGACGGCGGGATCGATGCTGGAGCCGAGCCGCCGCCCGATGGTGTGTACACCGTTTACGCTGAAGCGCGCGATCAAATGGGCCAGCGCGTTATCGTCAGCGAGACGCTCGAAATCGTCAACGCCGGCCTGCCACGGGCCTACATTCTCAATGCAGAAGTCGAATACTCGGCAACCTCGCTCGTCATCTCCGAGACGCTCTGTTTTACCCTCACCGTCGAAAACGACAGCAGCACCTACCTGCGCACGGCCGGGCCGTGGCCTGACACCATCTATCGCAGCGATCAAAACTTCAATGGAATGGGCTATTCGGAAGAGTCTGGCGCCTTCCGCATCGCGATGGACTTCGACACAAGCCTGCGCGACTACCCTTTCCGGTGGGGCATTGGCAAGCCGGACGTCGATCTCGTTCAGATTGGCGAAAACTGGTATCTACCGCCCAACACACGCTCGCAGGTGACCGGATGCGTTCAAGTGGTCGAAGTTCCCGTGCGCAATCCTCTTTACTACTGGATGGGCCTGATTCACGAGGATGTCGGCATTGCGTCGGTGAACAATCGCGTCGATCCAAATTACGTCACCATCTGGGAACCGTAGAACACGCAGGACTGCGTCATGTCGTCTGGTACAACTCCCACCCTGATCGTCGCCATCGTCTCATGGAACGTTAAAAATCTGTTGGACGATTGCCTTTTTTCACTACGCGAAGAATTAGAGCGGACAAATGTACAATATGAGGTGGAAGTGGTAGACAACGCCTCGGCAGACGGCTCGGCGGAGATGGTGCGCGAGCGCCATCCCTGGGTACAGCTGCACACCAGTACGGAGAACCTGGGGTTCGTGCGGGGCAATAATCTGGTTCTCGAGCGACTGCAGCAACACAATCCACCCGACTACGTATGGCTACTCAATCCCGATACGGCAGTCCGGCCCGGTGCAGTGTCCACCCTGCTGCGCTTTTTTGCCAAACACCCGCGCGCCGGACTCGCCGGTCCACAGCTACTCAACCCAGACGGCACGGGACAAACCAGCGCCTTCCGTTTCCCAGACCTGCTACAACCGCTGTTCGACCTGGGATGGCTGCCGCAGCGCTTTTACTACAGTCGCTTCAACGGACGCTATCGAGAAAGCGCTGCGGGCGGACAGCCATTCCGCATCGACCATCCCCTCGGCGCTGCGCTGCTGGCGCGCAGCGCAGCGATACAGCAGGTGGGCGTATTGGATCCGCAATTCTTTATGTACTGCGAGGAGATCGATTGGGCCTGGCGGATGCGCAAGGCCGGATGGGAAGCATGGCTGGTACCCGAAGCGAAAGTCGTCCACTATGGTGGCGCGAGCACCAACCAGGCGCGCCCGGCAACGACGGCCTATCTCTGGGAAAGCCGCGCCAAACTCTACCGCAAACACCGCGATCCACTCACGCGTGCGTTGGTGAGCGCCGTCGTGCGCCGCACCTTCTCGAAAAAGGCGACCGAGGCCTCCGCCGACGAGTGGCGCGTCGCCTACCACAAAATCATCGCCGCTTGGAAAACTGTGTAAAACGGTCAAGCCGGCGATCAGACTGACGACTGGGAATTAACCGATTATGCTCAAAGCTGTGATTTTGACCTTGAATGAAGAGCGCCACATCGCCGCCTGCATCGACAGCCTGCGCTGGACAGACGGCATCGTCGTCTTGGACAGCTTCAGCAGCGACAAAACGGCCGAACTGGCACAGAAGGCCGGGGCGGAGATCATCCAGCATCGCTTCGAGAATTACTCGCAGCAACGCAATGTCGCCTTGGAAAATGTCGATTCGGAGTGGATTTTCTTCCTGGATGCAGACGAGCGCGCCACACCGGCTCTGGGTGATGAAATTCGTCACGTGATCGCGCATCAGGACAAGGCTGGCTGGTGGGTACCGCGTCACAACTACATCTTTGGCCATCGTATGCGCGGCGCGGGCTGGTGGCCCGATCACCAACTGCGCCTGCTACACCGTGACCGCGCGCATTACGATCCCAACCGCGCCGTCCACGAGGAAGCGATATTGGACGGTGAGGCCGGCTATCTGACGCAGCCCTTCATCCACTACAACTACGAGACGTTACAACAGTTCATCGCCAAACAACGCAAATACACCGACTTCGACGCCGCTATCCTGCTCCAAAAAGGTGTGCGGCCCAAGTTCTACACGCCCTACACGCAAATCCCACGTCATTTCTGGTGGCGCTTCGTCACCCTTGGCGGCTGGCGCGACGGGCTGCACGGCATCCTGCTCTCCGGGCTGATGAGCTACTATGAGATGCGTAAATACCAGCGCGTCCGAAAAATACAGCAAGTAGCAATCAGAAATTAGCATTCAGCGGTCAGCTTTAGATATTGGCGAGACAACACAGTAAACACATTTGTAGAGAATCAAGGATTGCGATCATAATATGGCTCACGTATCAGACATCACACATCACACATCACGGTTCACGTATCACGTTTTACGTTTTGCGTTTCACATCCTTTGCCTGTTCGCCCTGATCCGGCCACACCCAGTCACAGCCGCCAGTATTCCCGACCGGCGCTTTGGCGTCGTGGAGAGTTACGCCGCACCCCAGGCTGCCAATGCACTCGGCGCCGGCTGGACGCGCGTCACCTTCGAATGGAATCAAATCCAGCCTAACAACGCCGGAGAATGGAACGTGTATCCGGTCGCCGACAGCGTACTCGACGCTGAACGCGCCGCCGGACGCGAGATCGTCGGGCTGATCGTCGCCACACCCGGCTGGGCTGTGGATCACGCCAGAGGTACCGGTGTCCCGGCAGGATTGAACCTCCCCAACGATCACCCGGAGAACACCTGGGCTGCATTCATCCGCAAGCTGATGGCGCACCACGCCGGACGCATTCGTCACTGGATCATCTGGAACGAACCCGACATCTGGGACACAGGCTTTCAATCGTGGGGCGGTACAGTCGAAGATTTCGTCCAATTGATGCGGGTAACCTACACAGTCGCCCACGAAGTCGATCCAAACATGGTCATCCACCTGCCTGCCGTCACCCACTGGTGGGATGTAAATTATGGGCGGGATCTGTTTCTCCGCCGGTATCTCCAGCACCTTACCGCTGACTCAATGGCAGGCGAGAACAACTACTACTTCGACGCTCTTACGTTGCACATCTACTTCAACCCGGATACGGTGTACGACCTGAGCCGCTTCTATCTCGGTCTGCTTGGTGAATTCGGCATCTACAAACCGCTGTGGATCGCCGAGACGAACGCCGCCCCCTCCAATGATCCGGCGTGGCCGGTGGCGAACCCGCAGTTCAACATCACACAAGAAGACCAGGCCGCGTACATAATTCAAGGATTCGCGATGGCCCTGGCAGCCGGAGCGCAACGCGTCGCCGTCTATAAACTGGCGGACCTGGCCAGCGACACTGCCAACCCGGAGCCGTTCGGCCTGGTGCGGCAAGACGGCAGCCGCCGCCCAGCATTCACTGCTTATCAGGTAGCAACGCGCTATCTCGCGGGCTTCAAGCGCGCGACGCTCGAACGCCGCGACGATGCCGCCGTCGTCGTCGTAGAACGCGACGGCGGCTGGACGACCGTGGCCTGGGCGCGCGGCCCCGCCGATGTCGGCGTACAGTTGACAGCGCACGCCGGGTCGGCGCAACTTATCGATTGGCGCGGCAATCGTCGTAGCCTAACCGCACGCGATGGCGTCTACACCGTGACGCTGCCCGGCAGCCCGTGCCATCACGCGGGCAATCCCTGCCTCATCGGCGGCAGCCCCTACATGATCGTCGAAGGTGCTGTCACCGCCGGAGCACCGCCGCTCAGCCAGCCCACGCAAGGCCAGGCCGCCACCGTGACGCCACCGCCAACGGCCGCCCAGGACGCCGAGACGGGCGACGCAACACCGGTCGCCACCCCCACCGTCAAAGACACCGTCACCCCCACCGCAATACCCACGATGACACCAACCATAGCGCCGACGCGCACGCCACGCCCCACAGCAACACCCACGAGACGCCCCACCGCCACGGCGACGGCTACAGCAACGCCAACCCCGACGCCAACCGCGACACCCAGACCTACCACACCCCCGACGCCGACTGCTACGCCGGCACCTGCACCCACGACACCGTTCCGCGCAACGCCGCTTGCCATTGGGGGGACCCTGGTAGGCGCAATCGGCGTGCTGTGGTTTGTCGTCCGCAAAAGCAGGCGGGCATGAGCACAAATCGGCCTGCGTCACGTCTATTGATCGCCAGTCTCGTGTTGTTGGGCATAGCTATCACGCTTTTGATCCTCTCGGCGTCTGGCGACACGCGCCCCGCCACACCGGGAGAATCCATCCTGGCGCAGCCCTCACCGCCGTGGGAGCGTTTCCCTACGCGCATCCCCAGCCCAACAGAAACACCCGTCCCCACTGCCACACCCGAGGCCGACGGTCCCTTGAAGATCATGCGACTGGCATTGGTTCACGATGCATTCGAGGTGGCGGAGGAAGCATGGGAAGAGGCTGTGCAGGTTACGCCGGAGGATAGTCCGCACCGCGGGCGCGTGATGCGGGACGGGACGCGGTTGGCGCTCTTGCGCGGCGATATCAACGCCGCTGAAACGCGCGTGTGGGATGCCGTCCGCGCTTCGGCCCGGGATGCCGAAACCTGGGCGCTCGTTGGCGTGATTATGGCACGACAGGGGGAACCAAAAGTCGCCGAGGTAGCCCTGCGTATGGCCGAAACGCTGAATCCAGGTCTCACCCCCGACGTATTTGCCGACCGCTGGCGCGCGGCACGTCAAGCCCGTGATGGCGACATGATGACGGTGCTCGCCCAAACTTATAGCAGCCGCGAACCGGAGAACCCCCTCGGGTTTTACTATCGCGCTGCCGCGATGTTGGCTTCGGGACAAGTTGAGGCCGGTTTTCACCACCTGCTCATCCAACTACGCGCCGAGTCAGACAGCGCCGCCGTTCTTTGGTACACGCTAGGCGAGGTGTATCTGGCGCAACGCGCGCCCAACGAAGCGCTGATTGCTATCGCCGTGGCCGAAAACCGCTTCAAGGCCGGCGACCTTAGCCTCTATCTCGCCAGTGATGATCCTCTGCGCGATCTCAACATCAATCGCGGGCGCGCCCTGGTGGGTATCAGCGATCCCGAACAGTGCGCCCAGGCCGAATCAATGCTGCGTCGCTGGGATGCGCCCGCCGACATTATCGACCGCGCGCGCCGCTGCCAGACCCCCACCCCCACCCTCACCCCTTGGATTCCGGTGCAAACAACACTTTATCCGCCGCCCTTATAACAAACTCAGGCTACGATCTCTTCACCATCCACGTCTCGGGGATGGGTTCCGGCTCCCATACCAAACTCTGCGCCCCCAAGACGGGAGCGCAGAGCGAAGACCACACGACGAATGACTGGGACTAAATCACAAACACCCCACCCTTGTACAGCAACTCCCCATCAGCCCAGATTTCCCCGCCGTCACGCATATCGCAGATCAGATCCCAGTGAATCGCGGATTGGTTGCGGCTGCCAGTGTCCGGGTAGCCCGCTCCCAACGCCATGTGGAAACTGCCGCCAATCTTCTCGTCGAAGAGAATGTTCTTGGTGAACTTCTGGATGCCGAAGTTGGTGCCAATCGCAAATTCGCCCAGGTAGCGCGAACCTTCGTCGGTGTCGAGCATTTGTAGCAGGTATGCTTCATTTTTCTTTGCCGTGGCTTTGACCACTTTGCCCGCCTCGAAGGTCAGTTCCACGCCCTCGACCTCGCGCCCGCCGTAGATCGCCGGATAGGTGAAGCGCACCCAGCCGTTAGCGCTGTCCTCCACCGGCCCGGTGAAGACCTCGCCACTCGGCATATTGTGATGCCCGTCGGAGTTGATGAAGATACGGTCGTTGACGGACAGCGTCAAATCGGCGTTTGGCCCGGTGATCTTGACCTGATCGCGCCCTCTAAACCACTGCACGACGCACTCCTGTTCATCGTGAACGCGCTGCCACTCGCCGACCGGGTCTTCGCGGTCACAAAAGCACGCACTATAAACGAAGTCCTCATAATCGCGGGTGCTCATATCCGCCTCCTGCGCCGACGACGGTGTGGGGAAGAGCGTGCCGTTCCACTTCAGATCACCGGAAGCGCCGCGCTCCATATAGCGCTGCATCGTCGGGCGCATGGCCTGGTTCCGCAAGCGCTGGCGGCTGGGATCGATCCCGCTCAACTCACGGGTGTTCTCCAGGGCGCGGATGTTGATCATCGCCTCGTACTCTTCGAAGATCAGTTTATTGATAGGATCGACAAAGGCCAACTGGTCATCATTCGCCGTGCGGAAGAAAATCTCATCCAGTCCCGGTAAACGCACAAAGGCCAGCGGATGCCCACCCCGTTCCAGAACGCGCGCGTATACTTCACGCACCAAATCCGCAGCCGGTGGAGAGGATAGAATCGCTACGCGATCCCCGGGTTGAACATCCACCGAATAATCTGCCAACAAGTGCGCCAGGCGCATTAGACGAATATCCATATAGCAACTCCTAACCCGGAGAAACCGGAACCAAATGGGCTTTCTTCACTCGTTTTCTTGCGCATTGTGCACAGAATTGCGTAGTTAACCCTACAACAACCCTTTCGCAATAAGATTATCACGTACGACCTGCCAGGATTTGACATAATCAGGGGATTGGCGATACGCTTGATATGCATCAACAGCATCCAACGCATCGCGCAAACTCGCCAATTCCTCAACCATCTTATTCCAGTAACCAGCATCAACCAAAACGACGGCAGCCCGGTTTTCCTGTGTCAGCACCAAGGGACCTTTGTCCAACGCAGCCAGAACCTCAGCCTGGCGCTGCCCCAACTCAGATAACGGCATAAGTTTTGATGTGGTGTCCATAGCGTCCTCCTCGCGTGGTTATACTACCAATAATATACAACAAAGCGCGAACGTCAAGACAAAAAAACTTAGTGCGTATTAAGAAGAGTGGAGAGACTTTATGCCTCTCCACTCCACCTGCCTATGCCCCTGCTGTCGCAAACTGGCCTACGCCGTACACCTGCTCTCGTTCACGGCGGAACTGACGAGTGTAAAGGTCGTAGTAGTGGCCGCGTGCCCGAATGAGTTCGTTGTGCGTGCCCACTTCGACGATGCGCCCCGCCTTGAGGACGAGGATGCGGTCGGCGCGCTTGATCGTCGAGAGCCGGTGCGCGATGACGAAGCTCGTGCGCCCCGCCATCAGCGCCTCCATACCCCGTTGGACGCTCACCTCGGTCAGCGTGTCCACCGAACTGGTCGCCTCATCGAGGACCAGAATCGCCGGATCGGCAAGCACGGCCCGCGCGATACTCACGAGCTGCTTCTGGCCCACGGAGAGCAGATTGCCGCCCTCGCCCACATCCTCGTCATACCCCTTGTCCATATCCACGATAAAGTCGTGTGCGTGCGCCACTTTCGCGGCCTGCTCCACTTCCTCATCGGTGGCATCCAGACGCCCGTAGCGGATGTTGTCGCGGATCGTGCCGGAGAACAGGTGCGGCGTCTGCAACACCACGCCGATGCGCGATTGGATCGCGTGCTGCGTCAGTGTCGTGTAGTCGCGCCCGTCGATGCGGACAACGCCCTCCGTCGGTTCGTAGAAGCGGCAGAGCAGGTTGACGATCGTCGTCTTGCCGCCGCCTGTCGGGCCAACGATAGCGATGTGTTCGCCTGGCTCGACGTGCAGGTTGAAGTCCGCCAACACGTCCTTGCCCTCTTCATAGCGGAAGGTCACATCCTCGAACGCCACCTCGCCACGCACGAAACCGGGATCGAACGCGCCCTCGCGGTCCACCACGTCGGGCTTGGCGTCGATGAGCGAGAACACTCGCTCCGCCGACGCGACCGAACGCTGCATTTCCGCGTAAACCCGTGCGAGATCCTGGATCGGCCACATGATGAACGTGAGATACGACAGGAACGCCTGGATGCCGCCCACGGTGATCCCACCGGCAACGCCGGCAAGGCCGTTCACTTGCAAACCGCCGTACCATACCACCGCGCCGATCCCGAACGCGCCGACGATTTGCACAGCGGGTAGAAACAGCGCCGAGAGCCACGCAGCACGATAAGCGGCGTGGTACATCGAACGCGAGGTGTCGGCGAATTCTTCTAGGTTCTTCTTCTCGCGCACCAGCGCCTTGACCACCCGCACGCCGGCGATACTCTCATTGTATGCGCCCGTGATCATCGAGTTGAGCTTGCGCACGTCACGGTATTGCACCAGGATGCGCTGGCGGAAGTAGAACGAGACCGCGATCATCATCGGGATAATGATCGCCACGATGAGCGCCAGCCGCCAGTTGATGATCATCATGAACGTGAGCGACGTGATGATGTTGAGCACGGCCCACGTCACGTCCAGGAACCCCCACGTTACCAGATCGGCAATACGCCCGGAGTCCGATGTGACACGCGACATAATCCAGCCCACCGGCGTTTTGTCGAAGTACGAGAACGAGAGCGCCTGTAAGTGATCGAACAGTTGCTTGCGCATGTCGTATTGCACGCGCTCGCCCAGGACGCCCGCCAGGTAGACAAACGAGAACACCGTGATTGCCTGGAAGACACCCAGAAAGCCGTACCGAATCAGCAGTTGCGTGAGCCGCGCCGTATCGCCGGCGACGATGCCTTCATCGATAAGCTGCTTGCTCAAATAGGTGAAGTACGAGTCGGCCACCGACGTGAGCGCAATCATCACGATGAACCCCAGAATCCAACGCCAGTACGGCGTCACCTGGCGCATGATCCGCATCACCACGCGCCCATTGAACTTCGTCGTAAATTCTTCTTCCTCGAATCCGTAAGTTTGTGCCATTGTTGTTACCTCAAGTGAAAAGAATCAAGAATTATGAATCATGAATCATGATACTCAATGCTCAATTCTTGATTCATGATTCATGATTTATGCGAGTATGCCTTCTGGCTCGAAAGCGAACACGGGCGAGGCCGGTTCGGCTTCGCGGGCCACTTCGTCAGCGACTTCCTCTTCGATGCGCGACTGGATTTCGTAGATGTCGCGGTAGAGACCGGGCTGCTGAATCAAGTCATCGTGTACGCCGGACTGGACGATGCGCCCCTTATCGAGCACCAGGATCAGATCGGCGTTCATCACCGTCTGGATGCGGTGCGCGACGATGAAGGTGGTGCGTCCGGGAATCAGCACGTCCAACGCCTGCTGAATCTGCTCCTCGGTTTCGGTGTCCACCGACGAGGTCGCGTCGTCCAGCACCAGGATGCGCGGGTCCTTGAGTAGCGCGCGCGCAATCGCCACGCGCTGGCGCTGCCCGCCGGAGAGCGTCACGCCCTTCTCGCCGACAATCGTGTTGTACCCCTCCGGGAACGTCAGGATGATGTCGTGAATCGCCGCCGCCTGCGCCGCGCGCTCGACCTCTTCCTGCGTCACCTCGCGGTCTACGCCGTAGGCGATATTGTCGCGGATGCTGCGCGAGAAGAGGAACGGCTCTTGTTCCACGATGCCGATATTGCGCCGCAGCAAGCTGCGCGGGTATTCCTTCAACTCGACGCCATCCAGGGTGAGACTGCCTTCCTGGTACTCGTAGAAGCGCAGGAGCAGGTTGATGATGCTGGTCTTCCCCGACCCCGTGGAGCCGAGTAACGCGACCACGTCACCCGGCGCACACTGGAAGGAGATGTCGTGCAACACTTCAACGGGCTTCAACTCTTCCTTCTTCTCCGGTTCCGCGCCCTTCTTATCTTGCTTCTTTTTCTCTTGCTTCTTTTTCTCGTCTTCGTCCTGCAAGACCACCATCGGCTCGTAGGAGAAGCTGACGTGCTCGAAGGTCAGCGCGCCGCGAATCTGCGCGTCGAGCGGCACGGAGCCAGCCACGATATCCTCGCGGTCTTGTTCAATCACATCCGCCACACGGCGGTAGGAGACCAGTCCGGTGGAGACCTGCACGATCAGACGGCCCAGGTTGCGCATCGGCCAGATGATCCAGGTGAGCATCCCCATGACGGCAATGTACGTCCCCACGGTGATCTCGCCGCGCACGGCCATCATCGCGCTCACGGCCATCACCAAGATCGTCTGCGCCCCGCAGAGGATATCCGAAAGCGGCCAATAGAGCGAGTGCATGATGAGCAGTTTCTTGCCCAGGCGATAGCGTTCCCAGTTCTCGCGGTCGAATTTATCGATCTCGTAGGGCTGGCGGGCAAACGCCTTGACGACGCGCACGCCGGTCAGGTTTTCCTGCAGCACCGTCGAGAGCTTGGCTTCCTGGTCCTGATAGCGGTCATACGCCTTCGAGACGCGCCCGAAGAACCAGTACGACATCGCTACAATGATCGGCATCACGACAATCGAGAGCCAGCCGATCCGCGCGTTCATCCGCAGCAACATCGTGAAATTGACGATGAATAGGGCCGCGATCCGCCCGATACCCAACGCCTGATCGGCGTAGAAACGGCGCATCGCGTCCACGTCCGAGGTGGATCGCTGGATCAGCTCGCCGGTCTTGGCGTAGTCGTGAAAGGCAAACGGCAGCCGCTGCATGTGATCGTAGAGATAGTCGCGCAGTCGCAGCACGATGCCCTCAGCGGTCTTGGCCGACCACACGCCGCGCAGATAGGCGAACGTCCCTTCCAGGACGGCCAACCCCACGAATGACAGCGCCAGCCAGGGCAAGTACTGCGTGTTTAACCCAGCATCGATCACCGTGTCGATCACGTACTGCACCACACGGTAGTAGTACACGCGCATAAACGCCCCCAGAACAATGGCAAGCATCGCGCCGGCATACAACCAGCGGAAGCCGGTCATCACACGCCACAGTCCCACCAGACGGTTCTTGTGCACCGTGGACTTCAAATCGAATGATAGTTTTTGCAACAGTTTTGGATCCAAGTCTTGGGACATCTTCTCCACCTAAACACAGCCTTCTGATATAAAAATGAACTTGATTTTAGAGACGCAAAAAGCGAGCGGGTGCTCTTTGCGCACTATGAGCCAGATAAAAACTAGCCCTCCCCAACGTCGTTGAGGCCCGCTCGCCGGTATTACCGTATTGACCGTGAATTCGCCTGGCGATTTCTCGCTTGCCCGCTCCGCCCATACACGGATCAGGCCAGGGTATATCACGACGCTATTTAAGCGCGATGTTACCTGTGGAAATAGACGGTCAAAGGGTCATCCCGGCGGCTCGGGACCTCCTGTCACAGAAGCGACACGGGTCATGAGAACAACCTCCACTTTGGTCATGAAATTATAGAACAAGTTAGCCATCGCCAAACCTCCTGACACCAACCTGAGTCAATCTACACGTGGACAATCCGAACCGTCGCGTGGACGGGCTGCACAGCACCTAGCATCTTACCACAGTTACAAAAACTTGCAAGAGCGCTGAACGAAGATGGGGTGATTTGAGATTTGTTGATTGATGATTTAGGACTATACTGTGTACCAAAACAACTCAGGAGAACACACCTTATGACAAAAACACCGCGCACCACGCGCCGGACACAACTCTGGATCAGTTTGGGGATTATGATCGTTCTGTTGCTATGCATCACCTCCTCGACCTTCGCCACGTTCTACACCGATTTCCTCTGGTTCGGGAGCCTGGATTACACCCAGATTTTCACCACACGACTGCTGACGTCCATCGGTCTGACCGTAGCCGCCGCAATCATAGCGGTGGTATTCCTGTTGTTGAACTGGAGCTTTCTCCCGCACTGGATCGCGCCGAAGGAGCACTTCACGGCAAAACCCAGCACGTTTACCGGGCGCGCGCGGTACGCGAACAACACGCCGCCAGCCACGTATTCCACACGCCCGGTGCGCCTGCTGTTTACCGGTGCAGCCGTTCTCGCCGGCATCGTCATCGGCCTGACCTTTGGTGCGCTGTGGCGCATCTATCTGTTGGCAAACAATGGCGTCCCCTTCGACGTCGCCGACCCGATTTTCCGCCGGGACATCGGCTTCTACATCTTCACACTGCCGTGGCTGGAAGCGCTGCTGACCCGCACAAAGGTGCTGGTAGCACTGGCGCTCCTCGGCGTGTTCGGACGTTACGCAATCTTCGGACAAACGAAGTCCCGCGCGACGACCGCTCACATGTCGCTCCTGGGTGCACTGTGGATGTTGCTCGCCGGCCTGGGGTGGCTGCTGGACCGCTACGGGCTGCTGCAAAACACAACGGGCGTCGTCTTCGGCGCAGGCTACACCGATATCAACGCACGGTTGCCCATATACACCATCCAAGCCGTGCTCTTTTTCGCCGCTGCTGCCGTCCTCGTCCTCAACGCCTTCATCCGCAAGTGGAAGCTACTGTTCATCATCGGCGGTTTCTGGCTCGTGGTCACAGCGCTCGGGCCGGGCTATCCCGCCGCCATCCAGCAGTTCACCGTCGAACCGAACGAGTTCATCCTCGAAAAACCTTACATCGAGCATAACATCCGTTATACGCGCTACGCCTACGGCCTCGATCAAGTCCAAGAACAGACGTATTCGGGTGAAGGAACCCTGACCGCCACCGAGATCGAAAACAACGCCGACATTCTCGGCAACGTGCGCCTATGGGACTACCGCCCGTTGCTGCGCACCTACAGCCAGCTTCAGGAAATCCGCCTGTACTACAACTTCAACGAGGTCGATGTGGACCGCTACGTCATCGACGGGCAACTCCGCCAGGTGATGCTCGCCGCGCGGGAAATCGATGTAGAGGAGTTGGCCGAACAAGCCCAGACGTGGATCAACCGCCATCTGATCTTCACCCACGGCTACGGCCTCGCGCTGAACTTCGCCAACGAAGTGACCCGCGAGGGCCTACCCAACCTGGTCGTGCGCGACATTCCGCCGGTCAGCGCCGCGCCGGAACTGCACATTGAGCGTCCGCAGATTTACTTCGGCGAGCTGACTGAAAACTACGTCATCATCAACGCCAAAGAGGACGAGTTCGACTACCCGGCGGGTGACACCAACGTCTACTCGCGCTACAGCGGCCCCGACGGCGTCGAAATCGGCAACATTCTGCGGCGGATGCTATTGGCGACGCGCTTTGGCAGCACGCAACTCCTGCTCTCCCCGGCCATCACCGGGCACAGCCGCGTGCTCTTCCACCGCACCATCCACGAACGCGCGGAGACCATCGCGCCGATGCTGTGGTTCGACGACGATCCCTACCCCGTCATCGCCGAAACCGCCGACGGGATTACCGCCATCGTCTGGCTACTCGACGCCTACACCTGGACCGACCACTTCCCCTATTCCGAGCCTTTGGGCGGCATCAACTACATCCGCAACAGTGTCAAAGTTTCCATCGATGCCTACACGGGCGAGATCAACTTCTACCTGATCGACCCGAGCGACCCCATCGCCGCCACCTACGCGCGCATCTTCCCCGATTTGTTCAAACCGGTGGAAGCGATGCCACAAGCGTTGCGCGATCACTGGCGTTACCCGGAGACGCTGTTCCTGTACCAATCGCGGATGTACGCCACCTACCACATGCGCGATCCACAGGTCTTCTACAACCGGGAAGACCTGTGGGACATTCCCCAGGAATTGGTCGAGGCGACCCAACAGACAATGGAACCATACTACGTCATCATGCGCACCCCCGATTCCGACAAGGCTGAGTTCATGCTCATCCGCCCCTACACGCCCAAACAGCGCCAGAACATGATTTCCTGGCTTTACGCCAAGTGCGACAGCGACAACTACGGCGAACTGGGCATCGTCAAGCTGTCCAAAGACCGGCTGGTCTACGGCCCGATGCAGATCGAGGCGCGCTCCGGGCAAGATCCGATCATCTCGCAGCAACTCGCGCTGTGGAACCAACGCGGCTCGCGTGTGCTGCGCGGTAATCTGCTCGTCATCCCCATCGAGGACACATTCCTCTACGTGGAACCGCTCTACCTGGAATCCGAATCGGGCCAATTGCCCGAACTCAGGCGCATCATCGTCGCCTACAACGACCGCATTGTCATGGCGGAGACGCTGAGCCAGGCGTTGCTGCAAGTCCTCAACGGGGATGTGGCTACGCCAGACGCGATCACTGCGCCCACGGGCGACCTGGAATCGCTCGCCGCACAGGCCTGGGAACGCTACCAGTCCGCCCAAGCCTGCCTCGCCGCCAACGACTGGGCCTGCTACGGGCGCGAACAGGCCGCGTTGGAAGAGATTCTACGGACTATGGTAGGAGAACAATAAGGAAATCACCATGAACAACGCAGTCACCGGCTTCACCACTCGCATCATCCAAAACGTCGAAACCGTCATCATCGGCAAGCATGAACACATTGAGCTGCTGATGGTCGCACTGCTGTGCCAAGGACACGTGCTGCTGGAAGATGTACCCGGCACCGGCAAGACGATGCTGGCGCGCGCCGTCGCCGCCAGCATGGGGTTGGATTTCAAGCGTTTGCAATGCACGCCCGACCTATTGCCCAACGACATTACAGGGATCGAGATTTTCAACCAGCAGTCCGGCGACTTCGAATTCCAACCCGGCCCGGTCTTCGTCAACATCCTGCTGGCGGACGAGATCAACCGGGCGACGCCGCGTACACAGGCAGCGCTGCTCGAAGCAATGCAAGAAGGGCAGGTGACGACGAGCGGCGTGACGCGCAAGCTGCCCGCGCCATTCCTTGTGCTGGCGACGCAAAACCCTATCGAATACGAGGGGACTTTTCCCCTGCCGGAGGCGCAACTTGACCGCTTTTTGATGCGGATGTCACTCGGCTATCCCGCCGAAGCCGACGAAATCGCCATTTTGCGCAACCAACGCAAACGACATCCCATCGAAACGCTGAGGCAGGTAGTAGATGGCGCGGAACTGCTCGCGTTGCGCGATGCGGTCACCGAAGTCCACGTAGACGCGACGCTGGAGAAGTACATCCTCGCCATCGTTCAGGCGACGCGCGTGCATCCTGACGTGGCGCTGGGGGCCAGCCCGCGCGGCTCGCTGGCGCTCTACAAGACCGCGCAAGCCCTGGCGACGCTGCGGGGACGCGATTACATCATCCCCGACGATGTCAAGGTGCTCACCCCGCTCACCCTGGCGCACCGCCTGCTCATCAAGCCGGAAAGCCAACTGCGTGGACGCACGCCCACGAGCATCCTTGCAGAAATCCTGGAGCGTGCCCCACTCAAACTAGAGGAATAGTCAGGTCGTTGCGAAATCTTATCGGGATCGTTCTGGTACTGTTTGTGTTGGCCGTTTTCTTGCGGATCGACTTCTATTTCAGCATTGTCTATCTGCTGGCTGCGGTCTATCTGCTAGGGCGGCTGTGGATACACGCCGGGTGGCGACATCTCAGCGTGCAACGTCGTATGGTCAACCGCGCCTTTCCCGATGAGACGATCCCTGTGGAGTTGGTCGTGCGCAACACCGGGCGATTACCTATCCCGTGGGTCGAAGTGCAGGACTCGCTGCCCGTGGAACTCACCTCACCACCCTTCTACCGCGAAGTCGTCACACTGGGCGCACAGCAAGAACACCGCTTTACGTACACGCTCGCCTGCTACAAGCGCGGTTACTATCGTATCGGGCCGCTGTCCTTGCAGACAGGAGATTTGTTGGGCGTCACACAACCCTTGATGATGAAACAAGCCCCCGAATACGTCATCGTTTATCCGCGTGTACTGCCGTTGGAGAAATTGGGGCTGCCAACCCATTCCCCGCTGGCCGCGCTGCCTGCGCCCGCTACGCTCTTCGAAGATTCCACACGGATCATCGGCGTGCGCCCGTACCAGATCGGCGACTCGCCGCGCCGCATCCATTGGACATCCACCGCCAAAGCCGGCAAGTTGCTCGTCAAGCGTTACCAGCCCGCCGTCGCCCGTGAGACGCTGATCTGCCTGGACTTCGCGCAGGAGACCTATGCAGGCCGCCGTTTCTACGACGCCAGCGAGTTAGCCATCGTCGCCGCCGCATCGCTGGCCAATCACATCATCATCCGCGAGGGGTTGGCGGTGGGACTGGCGATGCAGGCCGTCGATCCATTGGAAGAAACAACCGCCCACTTCTCCCTGCCGCCGCGCCGCGAACGCACACATTTGATGAACCTCTTGGAAGTGCTGGCGCGCGTGCAACCGGTGCCCAATCCCGCGACGTCGTTCCTCGACTTCCTACGCCGGGAAACGACTCGCCTGTCGTGGGGCGCAACGGTGATCGTCATTAGCGGCGCCGAAAGCGAATCGCTCTACGAAACGCTGGCCTATTTGCGCAGCGCGAATTTTGCCCCCGCCCTGATTTTGGTGATGCCGCAGGCCCCTGGCAGCGACTTTCGTCAGACCGCATTGGGAAAGCTGCCCGTCTATCGCGTGTGGCGCGAGGCTGAACTGGAGGCGCTCGCATGACCCAGAAGCCACTCCAGATCCACGAGGCAGACGCCTATATCAAGCATCCCCTGACAGACGCAGCAAACACGCCGCCCGCGTCTGGCTTCACGTTTCGCCCGCTCCAGCCACTCATCGTGGGCATTATGGTCGGCTGTATCGCACTCTCTATTACCCAACTCCTCCATCAAATCGCTCCCAATTGGAACAGTACATATTTCCTGATTACGCCGGTAGTGGCCGCCTTCGCGGGTCACACGACCTATTACATTGCCCGCAGGCGTTACCGAAGCGGATCAGATCGGCTCCGTTTACAAATCATCGAATTGGTCTTCATCTTTATACTGCTCAAAACAGCCACATATCTGGACAACACCCTCCCGGAGATTTGGGAAAACATCCGTCAATGGCCCGATGATATTTTCAAGCTCTTCGATCTGGAAACATTGGCCGCTTTTGCCATCGCGTGCGCCGCGTGGTTCTCGGCTGCCCGCACGGCCCGTGACCTCGAAGCTGTCGCCGATCCGCTGCTCTACAAGGGTGAAACAGGTCCAACAGAACGACTTAGCCAGCGTTTTCTGGCAGGCGGCATGGCGCTGCTCTTCTTTAGCGGTTTGGCCCGTGTCGAAATATCGACGCTGTTGCAACCTAACCGCCCTGCGGTCCGGGGATTGGCGTTAAACGTACTGATTTACTTCGTTCTCGGTTTGATTGTGCTGGGGCAGGTGCAGTTCACCAGGCTAAATCGTCTCTGGGAACTGCAAAAATACAAGGTTGCCGGCGCGCTGAACAAAACCTGGTTGAGATACAGCCTGCTCTTCCTGCTTGCAGCCCTGGTCATCGCGTTCATACTGCCCACGCAATACACGGTGGGGCTGCTGGACATCGTTGGGGTCATCATCTCCGCCATCGTGCGCTTCGTTCTGCTCGTCTTCACACTCATCTCCACGCTTGTGAGCCTACTGTTATCCTTCCTCTTCAACACACCGGTAAAGACCGAAACTCTACCCGCCGCCATACCGACACCGGTACCGGTCGATATCCCGCCACAAACACCCGGCGCAGCGATCCCGTGGCTGGCCCTGCTGCGCGCGGCCGTCTTCTGGATCATTGCGCTAGGCGTCATCTTCTATGTTGTTTATAGTTATCTCAAAGAACGACCCGAGCTTTTACGCACGCTCAAGACCTTCAAAGTGACTCGGATCACGCAGCAGTGGTGGCGAGCAATACAAAACTGGTGGCGCGGGTTGAGACGCACGCTCCGCACAAAGCTGCCCGCACTCTCGATGAACTTCCTGCGGCGGAAAGCACCCCATCAAGACACACGCCCTGCCCGTCGCAGGCGCGAGGCGCTGCGCGAGCAGATGTTCTACGACTACCTGGATACGCTGGATCATGCGCGCGCGGAGGGCTTTCCGCGCCGCGATGCACAGACGCCCTACGAGTATCATCGCGCACTCGATCCCAACCTGCCCGACGCCCACGCCGAACTGACCGCGCTGACCGAAGCCTTCGTCGAAGCGCGCTACAGCGCCCACCCGGTGGAAGAAGACGACGTCGCCAGGCTGCGCGCCAACGCCCGGAGTGTTCGCGCCGTGTTGGATAGGGTGCATGCGGTCAACTATCAGTCTTCAGCTATCAGCCAGCAGTCAGCAGCCAGCGACGACCAGTCTTCGGTAAAAACTGAACGCTGAAAGCTGACAGCTAAGGGCTTTAGGTAATCTTGACCAATATCAGGAGGATACATACTATGGATTTACTACAGGTTCGCAATGGGAAAGTTGTCGATACACAGGGCCACGAAGTGCGGCTGCGCGGCGCATGCGTGGGCGGCTGGATGAATATGGAGAACTTCATCAACGGCTACCCCGGCTCGGAGCACGCCGTGCGCGCCACGATGGCCGATACGATCGGCGAGAGCAAGGCGCATTTCTTCTTCGAGCGTATGCTCGATTATTTCCTCTCCGAAGACGACATCGCCTTTATGAAAGCGCAGGGCGCGACGGTGGTGCGGCTGTCGGTCAACTACCGCCACTTCGAGAGCGACGCGGCCCCGTTCTCCTATCATGAAAGTGGCTTTGCACGGCTGGAACAGGCCGTCGGCTGGTGCGCCAAACACGGTCTCTACGCCATCCTCGATATGCATGCCGTCCAGGGCAACCAAAACACCGACTGGCACTCCGACAATGGCTCGCGCCAGGCGCTCTTTTGGCAGCATCCACACTTTCAGGCCCGCTGGATCGCCCTGTGGGAGGCGCTGGCGGAACGCTTCAAGGGCAATGCCGCCGTCGTCGGGTACAACGTGATGAACGAGCCGCACACCAGTAACCCGCGTGGCCGGCTGACCGGTATGGGCGAACCAAAATGGGATCAGATCAACGCCCTCTACCGGCGTATCGTCGGCGCCATTCGCGCCATCGATCCCGACCACATCATCATCCTGGAAGGCGACAACTACTCCAGCCGTTTCGCCGGATTCGAAGCCCCCTTCGCCGACAACCTTTTCTACAGCAGCCACAACTATACGCGGCCCGGCTTCGGTCCAGGCCCCTACCCCACCGGCGAGTGGAACAAAGCGTGGCAAGAAGCCAACCTTCTCGAGCACGAAGGCACACAGTTCATGCAGAAGTACAATGCGCCCCTGTGGGCGGGTGAATTCGGCAGCCCGTACAACGGCCCTGCCGCCGAAGTCCCTGACCGGATGCGCGCGCTGGATGACCAAATCGGCGTCTTCGAGCAGTACGGCATCCATTGGACCACCTGGACGTACAAGGACGTCGGCGTGATGGGCTGGGTCTATCTCCATCCGGAATCTGAATACATCCAGCGTATTAGCCACAGCCTGGAAACCAAAATCCTCCTCAACAGCGACTTCTGGATGGGGTGGCTGCCAAGCACGCCCGCCAAAGACCTCGTCCACACCCTGGCGCACGAAATTGTCGAAACCGTGGGCGATGAAGACATCAGCGTGGCCGGCATCGAACGCTACCTCACCCAGGCGACGATGGCGACCTACATCGGCGCGCTGCTGCAAATTCCCTACGCTAAGCTCTTCAAGGGATTATCGGAGACCGAACTCGACCGCATACTGCAATCGTTCGCCTTCAAGAACTGCGTCGTTCATCCTGAACTAGATGCAGTGATGACCAAACACATGAAGGGAGCCTGACAATGCCAACTGAGTTACTCGATGGGTTTGAGATCATCGCGCGATCGACAGTTGAACACGAAGGGGTATCCTATGGCCTGGTGCGCGGGCGGGCAGACCGCACACGCTACCTGGTCGTCCTGGGTGACACAACGGGCTTCGTAGGCGACCCGCACGGAAATATACTGCTCTGCCCGTTGACGCCCGCCAACGCTGCCGCACTACGCGAAAGATTGCTGTGGCTCAATCCCACGCCGCTGGGCCTGCACACGTCGGCGGGCTTCGGCGACCGGCTCGGCGTCGCCACGCCGGGCCACGTGAGAGCGGCGGAACGCTATCCCGGCATCGCGCCAATCTTCGCGCAGCAGTCGGTACGCGAGAACGCCCGCACCGGGCGCACGCCGCAGCAGGTGATGGATGATGCCATGTGGGGCCTCTTCCAGGTGGACTGGCGCGCGCCGTGGGGCGCAGACGCGGATCATCTGAAGACACCTGCAGATGCCGATACCTTCATCGATGCCGGCTTTACTTTCTTCACCATCGATCCCGGCGCACACGTGGATAACGACGCCCACACCGCACCCGCGGACGTTGTGAGCGCGAAATTCGCGGCGCTGCCCTGGGACGCGCTGGACGATACGCCGGAAGCGATGTGTAACCGTTACTGCCGTAAAACGTTCGTCGCCGGAGACTTTACCCTTGCCTTCGACCGAGAAACAGTAGAACGCGCCGCTGCCAAGTATGGGCGCGCCATCGCGCATACCGCATCGATGTTCCGTCACATTGTCGCGCGGATGGGCGACCGTCCGTTCGACCTCGAAGTCTCAGTAGATGAGACAGAAACGCCCACCTCGCCGGAAGAGCACCTTTTCGTCGCCCTGGAACTGCGACGGCTCGGCGTGCAGTGGGTGAGCCTTGCGCCGCGCTTCGTCGGTCACTTCGAGAAGGGCGTGGATTACATCGGCGACATCCCCACCTTCACGGATGCCTTCGCTCGCCACGCCGCTGTCGCGCGGACGGTAGGGCCATACAAGCTCAGCCTGCACTCCGGCTCGGACAAGTTCTCGATCTATGGCATCGCCGCACAGTTGACCGGCGGCTTGGTGCACCTCAAGACCGCCGGCACCAGCTACCTGGAGGCGCTGCGGGCAATAGCCCAGGTCGCGCCGGCATTCTTCCGCGAAGTCCTCGCCTTCTCCATCGGGCGCTACGAGACCGACAGGGCCACCTATCACGTCTCCGCGCAACTGGCGAAAGTCCCCGTGCCAGAGATGTTGACCGACGCGGACCTACCCGACCTGCTGAACCAGTTCGACGCACGGCAGGTGCTGCACGTGACGTTCGGTTCTGTATTGGACACGTACCGCGACCAACTAATGACGTTGCTGGACGAACACGCCGCCGTCTACGCAACGCTGCTCGACCGGCACTTCCAGCGCCATCTTGCGCCGTTTATGTCAACGGGTTAAACGGATTTTGACGGATTCATCACTAGACTTGAGACTGGAGGAAAAATGGCTGACACAAAATGGACTTTACACCCAGACCGTTTCTTCGACCCTGATCCGGCGCAGCGGGCGGTGACGCGCGAGTTGTATACGACGGTCGCCGGCCTGCCGCTCGTCTGTCCGCACGGACATGTAGACCCGCGCCTATTTGTAGGTGAGCACACCAACTTCGGCACCCCGGCGGATTTGCTCATCATCCCTGATCACTACGTCTTCCGCATGTTGTACTCGCAAGGCGTCCCACTGGAAGCGTTAGGCGTTCCCCGTACCGATGGCGGTCCGGTGGAGCAGGATCATCGCAAAATCTGGCAAACCTTTGCCGAGCACTTCCACCTGTTTCGCGGCACGCCGAGTGGGATCTGGTTGCAACACGAGCTTATCGAGGTGTTCGGCGTGGAAGAAAAGCTCTGCGGCGCAAACGCGCAGGCCATCTACGATCACATCGCCGCGCAACTAGCATCTCCCGAATTCTCGCCGCGCCGGATGTTCGAGCGCTTCAAGATCGAAGTCCTCTGCACCACCGACGCCGCCAGCGATAGCCTGAAAGATCACCAGGCCATCCGCGACTCCGGCTGGTCGGGGAAAGTGCTGCCCACCTTCCGCCCCGACGCCGTCGTCAACCTGGACGCGCCCAACTGGCGCGCCAACGTGGACGCCCTCAGCGCCGCTGCCGGGTTCGCGGTGGATAGCTACACTGCGCTTATCCGGGCGCTCGAAGATCGTCGCGCGTTCTTCAAGACGATGGGCGCGCACGCCACCGACCACGCCGCGCTGACGGCCTACACCGGCGAACTCACGCCACAAGAAGCCGGTGCGATCTTCCAACGCGCGTTAAAGGGCGCGGCAACCGCTGAGGACGCCACGCGCTTCACCGGGCACATGCTGATGGAGATGGCGCGCATGAGCATCGAGGACGGGCTGGTGATGCAAATGCACGTCGGCTCCTTCCGCAACCACAACCTGGCTGTGTTCGACCACTTCGGCCTGGACAAGGGCTGCGACATCCCCACCGCTTCGGAATTCACGCACAGCCTGCGGCCCCTGCTTGCGAAGTACGGCAACGACGCGCGGCTCACGCTCCTCCTCTTCACCCTCGACGAGGATACCTACTCCCGCGAACTGGCGACGTTGGCGGGGCACTATCCCGCGATCAAGCTGGGACCGCCGTGGTGGTTCCACGACAGCCTCGCCGGCATGCGCCGCTACTTCGAGCGGGTGATGGAAACCGCTGGGCTGTACAACACCGCCGGCTTCAACGATGACACCCGCGCCTTCCCCTCCATCCCCGCCCGGCACGACGTCTGGCGGCGCGCCAGCGCCAACTGGGTCGCCGGCCTCGTCGTCCGCCACGTCGTGGATATGGATGACGCGCGGGAGATGACCCTGGATCTGGCGTACCGGCTGGCGAAGCGTGCCTACAAACTCGATGAATAGGATGTGCACATGGAGAAACTACAATGTGATCCAGTTGCACCAGACGCCAAAAGGTATCACTTGGATTCCCCAAGATTGCCAAGCTGGTGTTGGGGATAGGTGTTGGGCTGTTATTGGGTCTGCTGGCACTTTTTGTGTTCTTTCTCTGAAGCGTAAGTTAAAATTGCATCAATCACAAACCATTTTATGAAAGGAGAATTCGTACATGATCATCGGCATTCCAAAAGAAATCAAAGATAACGAGTATCGCGTGTCAATGACACCGGGCGGCGTGCACCAACTCATCGAGCGCGGACATAAGGTGCTGGTCGAAACAGAAGCGGGGGCGGGCAGTTACTTCTCCGACGAAGACTTCGCCGGCGCTGGGGCCGAAATCATCGCCTCAGCCGACGAAGTGTGGCGTCAGGCCAATATGGTCGTCAAGGTCAAAGAACCATTACCCGCCGAGTACAAATATCTGCGACCCGACCTGGTTCTCTTCACTTACCTTCACCTGGCCGCAGCAGAGACGCTAACCCGGACGATGATGCAGAGCGGCGTGACCGGCGTGGCCTACGAAACGGTCGAACTGCCCAACGGAGCGCTGCCCTTGTTGACGCCCATGAGCGAGGTCGCCGGGCGGATGTCCATCCAGGTCGGCGCGCATTATCTGGAACGCCAAGCCGGCGGTCGCGGCAAATTATTGGGCGGAATTCCAGGCGTGCAACCGGCCAAAGTGGTCATCGTCGGCGGTGGGGTAGTCGGGACGAACGCAGCGCAAATGGCCCTGGGCATGGGCGCCAGAGTCGTGCTGATCGACATCAGTATCGACCGCTTGCGCGTCCTCAGCGAAATCCTGCACGGCAACTTCGAAACCCTCACTTCGAGCCCCTACAGCGTGGCCCGCGCCGTGCGCACTGCCGATTTATTGATCGGAGCGGTGTTGGTCAAAGGCGCCAAAGCGCCCAAGTTGGTGACCCGCGAGATGGTCTCAACGATGAAGCCCGGCAGTGTCATTGTCGATGTGGCCGTGGATCAGGGCGGTTGTGTGGAGACGACCTGCGCCACGACGCACTCCGACCCGACTTTTTACGTAGACGGCGTTCTGCACTACTGCGTAGCCAATATGCCGGGAGCTGTGCCGCGCACCAGCACCAACGGCCTCTCCAATGCCACGCTACCATACGTCACCAAATTAGCCGACCAAGGGTTCAAAGCAGCCGTCACCGCCGATAAATCGCTGGCCCTCGGCGTCAATACTTACCAGGGCAAAGTGACGTACCAGGCCGTAGCCGAAGCATTCGGGTTACCCTACACACCGCTGAAAATCTAGAACGCCGGACGCGGATTTTCGCAGATCCACGCAGATAAACGTAAGCGAAGCGATCAGATCTGCGGAAATCCGCGCGCATCTGTGTCCGGCGCCTTCTACAGGTCGCAGGATGTGTAGATCATTGACTTTCATCCCTAATCCCATATAATGCCTGCATCATCTATGGAGCCAGACCACAAAAGTCTCACGAGGCGCCTGGTTGAACCAATGCCAGCGCTGAACCATAAGTTTGCAAGGCGCAGTACGAGTTGAGACTTTTGTAGTCTTCGCTATCCTGAGGACGACGGGACTATAAGACTATGCGCATTTTGATCACCGGAGCGACCGGATTCGTCGGTACGCATTTACGGCAGCATTTTCTCACACAGACCGATTGGGATATCACCGGCACGAGCTACCCCGATATGCCGCCCGCACCGGCTGATCCCCGACGCGAGGCGCTGCACTTTCTGGATTTACGCGACGCCGTAGCCACGCATGCGCTGCTTGCAAAAGTTCCGCCGGATTACGTCATCCATCTAGCGGCGCAATCGCACGTCCCCACATCCTACCAGGATCCGTGGGGCACGCTGGACAACAACATCCGCGGGCAACTGAACCTGCTTGAAGGCTTCAAAGCCCTCGACCTTGCACCACGCACGCTCGTTATCGGCTCGGGCGAAGAATACGGGCGAGCAAGCGCGAATGAACTACCCTTGACCGAAGATCATCCGCTGCGCCCGGAAAACCCATACAGCGTCAGCAAGGTGGCGCAGGATGTGATGGGCTACCAGTATTTCATCAGTTTTGGACTCCCCATCATCCGTGTGCGGCCCTTCAACCACATCGGTCCGGGACAATCGGCGCGCTTCGTGCTGCCGGCCTTCGCCAGCCAGGTCGCCGGGATCGAGGCCGGGAAACAAGCCCCGGTGATGCGCGTGGGCAACCTCGAACCCGCCCGCGACTTCACCGATGTGCGCGACGTGGTGCGCGCCTATCACCTCGCGCTGCTGCATGGGCTACCCGGCGAAGTCTACAACGTTGCCTCTGGAACGCCACGCACGATTCGGTCATTGGTAGATCGCTTGGTGACGCTGGCAACCATCCCCATCCGCGTAGAGATCGACCCAGAGCGTTACCGCCCCGCCGACGTCCCCATCTTTTACGGCAGCGCGAAGAAATTAAAGCAGGATACCGGATGGGAACCGGAAATCCCCTTCGAGCAAACGATCCAGGATGTCCTGGATGAATGGCGGCAAATCACAACAGGAGGGTAAGGCAATGACAGAGACGGAAGAGAACAAGACAACATCGGCGAAGATCGGCGTTTACAGGCATTGGATGGTCACGCTACGCGACATCCAGTGGGAAATCGAGGAATTCGAGTACGACCTCGAATATCAGCGCTATGAAATGGACGTCACGCAACGTCTCCACGATGCCACCGAAGACGAAAAGGAACGCAAGCACTGGCAGAAACAAATCGCCAGAATTAACAAAGCGATGGCTGTCACCGAGGCGGAACTGGTAAAAGTACAAAAACAGGCTGCGTACTGTGAGGCTATGATTGCGCTAATCCGGGGCGATCTGGAAGCCGTGGGCGTTGATCCCGACGCCTGTGATCTGGACGAGTACTACTTCACCGACGTATATGACGACGATTTCGATGGCGATGACATCCCGTTCTAACGATTTTGGGGTTTGGATGTTGGATGTTGGAGTTTCGGAATGATCGCAGGACGAGTCGACTAACGACTATGCGAATAACGACTATCAGACTATATTCAGTGGAGGTTCAATTCTATGGCTAACCGCCGAGCGTTAATCACCGGCATCACCGGGCAGGATGGCTCGTACCTGGCCGAGTTTCTGCTGGAAAAAGGCTACGACGTGATCGGGTTGGTGCGCCGCACCAGCACCGTGACCTTCTCGCGTATCCACCACATCCAGGACAAGGTCACCCTGGTTTCAGGCGATCTGTTGGATCAGGGGTCGCTCATCGCTACCCTGCGCGACTATCAGCCGCACGAGGTCTACAATTTGGCGGCGCAGTCGTTCGTGCCAGCCTCGTGGCAACAGCCTGTATTCACCGGCGGCGTCACGGCGTTGGGTGTCACCCGCGTGCTGGAAGCCATCCGCACCGTCGATCCCACCATCCGCTTCTACCAGGCCAGCAGCAGCGAGATGTTCGGCAAAGTGCGCGAAGTCCCACAGCGCGAAAGTACGCCCTTCTATCCCCGCTCGCCCTACGGCGTGGCGAAGGTGTACGGGCACTGGATCACGGTGAATTACCGGGAATCTTACGACTTGTTCGCGTGCTCCGGCATATTGTTCAACCACGAAAGTCCGCGGCGTGGCCTGGAATTCGTCACGCGCAAAGTCACGCACCAGGTCGCCAAAATCAAGTTGGGGATAGCGGATCAACTCGCGTTGGGCAACCTCGATTCCAAGCGCGACTGGGGCTTTGCGGGCGATTACGTCCGCGCGATGTGGCTTATGTTGCAGCAGCAGGAACCCGACGACTACGTGGTGGGGACCGGCGAGACACACTCAGTACAGGAACTCTGCGAGGTCGCTTTCGCGCGCGTCGGGCTGAACTGGCGCGATTACGTCGTGCAGGACCCGCGCTTTATGCGACCCGCCGAAGTCGACCTGCTGGTCTCCGACCCGAGCAAGGCCAGTGAAAAGTTGGGGTGGAAGCCCAACGTCACCTTCAGGGGCCTCATCGAGATGATGGTGGATGCCGATCTCGAATTGCTACAAAGTGAAAAGGAGGCAGGAAACCACTATGCATGACATCAAATTCGGCACCGATGGGTGGCGCGGGCGCATCGCCGACGATTACACGTTCGACAACGTGCGCCGTGCGACTCAAGGGTATGCGACCTATCTTCAGAACCACAATCTGGCCGACCAAGGCATCGTCATCGGGTACGACCAGCGGTTCTCCAGTGACCTGTTTGCCGCTGCCGCCGCCGAAGTCATGGCGGGCAACGGTATCCGCGTGTGGTTGACGAACCACAACTCCCCCACCCCCGTCATCAGTTATAGTGTCACCGAACGCAAAGCCGGCGGCGCGATCAACATCACCGCCAGCCACAATCCGCCATCGGACAACGGCCTCAAAGTACGCGATCCGCAGGGCGGCGCGGTGCCGCCGGAGGGCCTGGCAGAAATCGAAGACGCCATTCCTGCCATCGAGGCCGTGAAGCGACTGCCACTCCAGAAAGCGGAAGAGCGCGGGCTGGTCACCCGCTGGGACCCCGATCCAGCCTACATCGCGCACCTCGGTACGCTCGTCGATCTGCCCAAGCTACGCGATGCCGGTTTCAAAATCCTGGTGGAGCCGATGTGGGGCAACGGCGCGGGTTGGTTCCCACGGCTCTTAGGTGGGGGCAATAACACGTTATGGGAAATCCACGCCGAACGCCATCCGCTCTTCCCAGAGATGCAGCGCCCGGAACCGATCCAGCCCAACATCGATGTGGCGTTGCAACGCACGGTGGAGCTGGGCGCGGACGTACTCCTTATTATGGACGGCGACGCAGATCGTATGGGCATCGGCGACGAAAACGGCGTCTACATCAACCAGTTACAGGTCTACGCGCTGCTGGCGTACTATCTGCTGGAAGTGCGCGGGTTGCGTGGGGCAATTGTCAAAACGATCTCCACCACGTCGATGCTGAACCGCTTGGGCAAGATGTACGGCGTGGACGTGCATGAAACCGGCGTGGGCTTCAAGTACGTCGCGCCCAAAGTGCTGGAAACCAATGCCCTCATCGGCGGCGAGGAGAGTGGTGGGTACGCCTTCCGTGGCAACGTCCCAGAGCGCGACGGCATCCTGGGCAACCTCTACTTCCTCGACTTTATGCTCAAGACGGGCCAATCACCGGCACAACTTCTGCAAACGCTCTTCAAAAAGCTGGGGCAAACCTACTACTACGACCGCATTGACACCCGCTTCCCTGCCGAGAAACGCCCCATGGCCATGGCGCGGCTCGACGCCGCTACACCCGAAACCATCGGCGGTGTGCCTGTCACCGGCATCGTCACGCTTGACGGGTACAAGTACGAGTTAGGCGATTACGGCTGGCTGCTCATCCGCTTCTCCGGCACCGAGCCGATTGTGCGCGTCTACTGCGAAGTCACCGATCCGGCGCTCGTTAAGCCCGTGCTGGAAGGCGGTCTGGAAGTCGCCGGACTCAGATGACTGTGATCTCACCGGGCGGGCCGAAAATCCCGCCCGGTTTTGTTTCTGGTATGATCAACTGTTTTAACTAAACCGTAACCGGCTTGAAACCCCCTCTGGTGCTCTCCTATGGTATGCTAAAAAGCGAAACAGAGCCTAACCACGCGCCACGCGCGCAGCGGTAATTAAGGCATGTATAAGGAATAAGCTCCCGCGCAAAGCGCCCCGGGGACGGGGCTTAGAGCCATAAATATTGGTTTCGGTTTATTCGGGATGGGATCACTATGCATTGGACGCTAACGGTACCTGATCATTTTTCGCTGCCGCAAATTATCCGGCGCTCATTAAGCTGCGAGCAGTTTAAGCTACTCCAACCACCTTTCAGTGTGCACCGCAGCAAGGAGCGTCTGAACCGTGTCGAGCGTCTGCAATCAGGGAACACCGTCTACTTGACCCTTTCACAGACGCCGGCCGGTCTCATCATCAACACGGACGAGCGTCTGAGTGGAAAAGACACCGAGGAAATCAGCCACAAGACCCGCCGTATGCTCCGGCTAGGCGAAAATTTACAGCCCTTCCTGGAAGTCGCACGCCACACGCCGGGTCTGGAAAAGACGCTACAAAACGGCGCGCACATCCTGCGCGGCGCGACGTTCTTCGAGGATGTTGTCAAAGCGATCATCCTCACCGGGGAAGAGAAATCACAGCAGGGACAACGAATCACGTGGATCGTGGACCGGTTTGGCGATCCTCTGCCTAGCAATCCTACACGCCACGCCTTCCCCATGCCACAGCAAATGCTGTGGGGACATGAGGTCTTGAGCGAAGTCTTTACGCCTGACATTGCCAAGAGACTCATCAAAGTCGCCGAAAGGTTCCACTCTGCGCCAGACCACATCGAGACTTTGGTCAACACGGAACGCTCCGCCGAGGCACTCGCAGCCAAGCTGGCTAGATTTCTCGATCTCGGCCCAGAAACTCTGGAATTGGTTATGCTCAGCCTGGGACGTTACGATTACATCCCGGCGACGTCGTGTATAGAACGGCATGTCCGGCAATTCGAAAAAGGACGCCGGAACGGCACACATGACACCCACGCTATGTTCGAGCCACTGCAACCCTGGGGCGGATTGGCTTGCTGGCTTTGGGACTGGGCCAGTGCGGATAACGTCGAGATAAGCGCCCTCGCCGGAGGCGTCGAATGGAGAGCATGAACATCAACACAACGCAAGCCAAAGAGGTGTTAGCACAACTCCAAATGGAGATCCACCAGCAGCGCCAAACCCTCCAGAATGGCGTTTCGCTCGAGGCGCTCGGCGCGCAGATGCAGACGTGGGAGACGATGATCCGGCAAATCCAGACGGACATCATGCTGGAAAAAAGTGCCCGCCTCACCATGCTCTATGACATCTCGCGCTCGATCAACGCCTCGCTGGACTGGCGACAAACCCTGCAAGCCGTACTGGATGCCTTCATCCAACTGACCACCGCAGAACGCGGGATGCTGCTCCTCCTTGATGCCGACGGTGAACCCCAGGTTGAGATCATGCAAAGCGCCTCGTATATGCTGTTTACCGATGACGACATCAGGTTCAGCCATAGCATCGTGCGCAAGGCGCTCGAGAAGAGAAGCCCCATCCTCAGCACGAACGCACAGATCGACCCACGGTTCGACGGCAGCGACAGCATCATCGCGTATGGACTGCGCGCGACGTTGTGCGTCCCCTTGATCTACAATCGGGATACACTCGGTGCAATCTACCTCGACAACCGCGCACGCAGCAACGTGTTCACCGAAGAAGACGTAGCAAGCTTGAGTGCATTCGCCCACAATGCGGCCATCGCCCTTTATAATGCACAGGAACATCAAAAAACCGATCAAGCCCTCGCCGAAAGGATGCGCGAATTGACCATCCTGCAAGAGATGATGCGCGATCTCAACGCCAGCCTGCACTTCAACCGGGTGATGGAACGCAGCGTCGCTTGGGCCGTCGCCGCCTCCGGCGCGGAAGCCGGCGTGATCGGCCTGGTTGCAGAAGAAGGTGTGCGTTGGCTCACCAAAACCAGCAACACCAGCCCAAACAATCTGTTAGCCACGCGCTGCATTTCCACGCGCGAACCGATCATAGAAGATCATTACCTGGCGCTGCCACTGCTGCGCGACACACGCCCCATTGGGGTCTTGTACCTCGTTTCCGAAGAGCAGCCGTTCAAAAAACGCAAGCTCGAATTGGTCACCCGCGTCGCAGATAATATCGCCATCGCCGTCGAAAACGCACGACTTTACGAGGCGCTACGCCAGGCCAACCTCACCAAATCCGAGTTCGTCTCCACGATGGCGCACGAACTCCGCACCCCGATGGCGTGCGTCCTCGGCTACAGCGATATGCTCAAAACCGGTATGACCGGCGAACTCACGCCACAACAAGAGGAATTCGTCGATAATATCTCGCAGAGCATCAACCGCATTATCGCCGTCGTCAACGACCTTGCGGACATCTCGGAGATCGAAGCCGGACGGCTGCGGCTCAGCTTGCGCACAGTCGATTTCAACGCGACGCTCGATGAGGTGATGCTCGAACTACAGCAGGACGTGGATAGAAAACACCTGCGGTACACCCGCGAGTCGTGGGATGGATTGCCACAAGCCTACGCCGATCATGACAGACTCAAGCAAATCTTGACGATCCTGCTGCGAAACGCGATCCAGTACACGCCGGATGAAGGCGCGATCACAGTCAAAGCCTGGTTGTCCACGGACGAACCTGACTTCATTCGCTGCGCGGTCAGCGATACCGGCATCGGCATCAGTCCGGAAAACCAGTTGCGGCTCTTCACGAAATTCTTTCGCGTCGTCGATCCCGCCACCGAAGCACATAACGGGACGGGGCTAGGGATGACCATCGCCAAAAACCTGGTGGAAATGCACGGCGGGCGGATCTGGTTGGAAAGCGCGCCCGGCAAAGGCAACACGTTCTTCTTCACTACCCCCATCGCGATGCCGGGATTGTAAACAGGAAAGTATTATTCAGGTTTTTACATCATGCCCAACACTACGGTGTGTGCATGATTCCTCCTCGCCGCCCCTCTCGCGGGTTTGCCGGTGTGCCGCAAGCCTGCGAGAGGGGCTATTTTTCGTGGCGCCGCATCACCAACGGCAAGAAGACCTGCTCTACCTCCAGCTCGAAAACGGCAGACGCGCTCCACGGACCGACGTTGCCAGCCGCATCCACCGCGCGTACGCGCCAGGCGTAGACACCGGTGGGGAGTGTCGTCTCGAACGTCGTTGTCGACGTATTGCAATGGCGTACCGAGCCGGTATGCGCACTTACCTCCAGTTGATAGGCCAGAGGCGAGCCGAGGTCTTCAGGTGCAGTCCACGCAAAAACCAGCGAGGGTGTCCGCAGAAATACGCCACCCGTGGGCGTGATCAGCGTCGGTGTGAGCGGCGGGGTGACGTCGTAGGTGAAGGTTGCCGTGGCGGGTGTAGGATCGAGCCATACACTGCCATCGCGCGTGCTCACGGCGCGCGCCCGCACGATATAGTCGCCTTCGTCGGCGAGGACGGGTAGCGGGTAGTTCCACGACGACGTCCCCGTAGCCGTTAGCCACGTCGCCGTCCCCCAACTCGCGCCGGTCCAGTAAGCGCCATCGCTGGCTCGCTGCACCTGCACCGATACGCCCGTCAGTTCCCATCCAGACGCCGACCCAGCAAAGGCCGGCGTTATGCTGTAAGCACCGCTCGACTGCGGCGTCGTGATCGTCGTTTCGGGTGTCGAGCACGCAGACAGATAGTTCAACGCTCGCGCCATAACGGCGCTGCGCGAAGCCTGCGGCACCGCCTCAAGTGGAAATCCGAGGACGAGCAATCGCTGGCAGCCTGCGGCGTACTGGATCGCCGCCGTTCCCCCCACCCCGCCGGCATAGCTCAGCGCGGCCGCCGCACCGTTCAACGGCGTGAGTACGTCCGGCCTATCGACAAGGTAAACATCCGGCGCATCGAACGTGAACGCCCCCAAACCCCCAAATGCGCTGCCGGTTACCGGCTGCACGGTGGACGTCCCGGCATCACTAACGACATATCCGGCGCGCAACATCTCGCGCATAAAGGTGGGCGCGCGGCCCATAGCATCGAGGTCCCACGCGAGATACGACCCGCTGATCAGCAACGCGCGCCCACTGTTGAGAAACGCCGTCAGAGCGGCGCGTTCGGCAGCGTTTAGCGTGCCGTCGCCCAGAGCGGCCTCTTCACCGAGTAGCCAATCCACGATCAGCGTATCCTGCAAGGACACCAAGCCGTCACGCACGACTTCGTTGCTGGCGCTGTTCCAGGCATAAGCAACGGGTATGGCGTTGCCATGATGCACCACGTAGTCCCGGCTGTTCATCCGGTTGACCCACATGCGCGCATTCGGCCCCTCGACCGGATCGACCTGGACGACGATCTCGTCGGCGTGGAGCCGGTCGAAGCCGTTGACGATCAACAGCAGCGGTTGATCGCCCACGCGCGCGCCCAAGACCTCCGTGGGGAAAGACTCGCCGCCGTCGTTGGTCGCCGTCACGTGGACGTAGAGCGTTTGGCCCGTTGCCAGCCCGGTGAGTGTGTGCGACGTTCCGGCAACCGCCACAGGCGCGCCCCACGCGAACCCATCCGGGCTGGTATAAACGCGGTAGCCGATCGCCGCCTCGCCGCGTAAGCCTATGCCATCGGTGGGCGAAGCTTGCCACGCCACGCGCACCGCGCCGCCGCCGAGGTTTTGCACGCGCAGATGTGTCGGCGGCTCCGGCAACGTGACCAAATCCACATTATCACGCTGCTCGAAGTAACGCACGATGCCCTGATAAACAGCCCGCGCTGCCAACTGGTTGAAACGCGGATCCTTGAGCGCCTGCGCGTCGTCCGGCTGATCATGAAACGCAATCTCCAACAATACGCCGGGCATACGAGTCGCCGGGTTGTCGTCCCACAGCATACGCACCTCGCCCAGATTCGCCTGGCGCTGGCCACGATCCACCCACCCCGCGTCCCACCCTGCGCGAATGTCGCGGAGCAGTTCCGTGTGAATAGCGGTTTGTAGTTCGGCGCTGCCAACCGTGCGCGAGTAAGTTTCCTCGTTGTGAATGTAGGATTCGGTGCCTCGTATCGTGCCGTCGTAGCCATTCGTGTGCCAGGAGATGAAGAGCGCATCCTCGCCGCTGCCCGCGTGATTCCAGCGAGCAAACATCGGACGGGCGACGACGTCGTTGAAGTTCTCCCAATCGTCGTAATTCAGCCCCATCCACTGGCTGTAATAGAAGGTCGCCGTTTCCCACCAGGGACGCTGCGCCGGATAGGGCGCGTCGGTCACGATGCCGCTCAAACTATCGAAAGCGCCACCACCCAGGCGTACCGCATCGGCAATCACCACCGCCCCGCTGCCCCCCGCCGAAGCATTGCCCAGCGTCACCGTGGCGACACCCGCGTAGAAAGGGAATGTGCCCAGATAACGCCACGTTTGTTGGCGGATGCGTTGATCCAGCCACACGTGGGCCGTTCCGCCGGCATGGGATATGGTGTAGTACGCGTCAGGTGCACGGTTCGCACCCGGATACACCCACGCATAGAGTGCATAGGTCCCCTGGTGCGGAACGACAATCTGCCAGGAGGCCGTCGCAGTAGATGCATCTGCGACCGTAGATGTCCAGCGATATGTCCCACCGGCATAACCGGCTGCACCGCCGGTTGCCCATGTCCCCGTTTCAACGTAACCGGGCGCGCCCTGGTCATTGTCGACAATCGTTCGCCCCGCGTTCCAGTCGCGCTCACGCACCGGGATGACCGTCGCGCCGGCATTTTCGAGGTAGGGGATCAGGTATTGGCTCACGGCTTCGGCGTTGTTGTGATCCTCGATGACGCCCTCCGTGACGCCACGCTGTGGTCGCCACATCGCTGAGTTGTAGTTCCATAGCCAGCCATGCCCCGCACTGACGTAGACCGTCTTGCCCGCCAGGTCACGCGGCAATGTCGCGCCAGCACCAGGTATGGTGGGCACAACGGCAGCGCCAGAACCGGCAAGGCTAAATCCCGCATCGCGAGGCAGGTAACTCGAGAGCGCCTGGCACACACCGGTGTGTGGATCGCGCGCCTGCACGCGCAGCACACGCCACTCGATGGGCGTAAGCGCCCGTTGCACGACGGCCTGCACGGCTTCGACGCCCAAACCATCGTTCGCCAGTAACGTCTCAGGAGAGAGATCGAGACAGACTGTAAGCGTCTGCTCCACGAAATCTACGGCATAGACAGGCCACGAAGGGGTTGTCCCCGCCAGCAACGCCTGCGCCTGACCGATTTCAGCCGGCGGGGGATCAATCGTCGCCGCCGGTGCTGCCGATAGCCCTAACACCACGACAAGTATGCCGATTAGTCCAAAACCGCTCACACTTCGAACCCATTTTCCCCATCCAACCATAAACCGGTACCTCCAGCACATAGCGTTTTCACGCACCAACGCGCTCACGAGTGTAACACGGTTGAAAGACAAGACAAATACCTCCGGTTGCTCAAATTAAGCGTTGTGCTACACTACACGCTGTGCAAAATCGAATACGAACCTATCCGGAAATTCATCGGTGATGTACCGGAAACGCTCGTGGACATAGTTTTCGGATAGAGTCTACATCTCTGGGATTCTCACGGAGGAACAAAATGGGTACACTCTTGTTGAAAAACGCCACGCTTTTGGTAACGATGGATGATCAGCGCCGCCGCATTGCCAACGGCGCTTTGTTTGTGCGCGACAACGGCAACGGGCGCGGTGTGATCGAAACAGTAGGAACAACTGACGAACTGAGCCATTATGCCGCCGATCAAGTCATCGATGCGACGGGCATGGTGATTCTACCGGGGTTGGTCAACACCCACCACCACCTCTGCCAGACGCTCACGCGCGCCGTTCCGGCTGCGCAGGATGCGGTGCTGTTCAACTGGCTCAAGACGCTCTATCCGATCTGGGCCGGGCTGACCGGCGCAGCCATCTACGCCAGCGCGCTGACCGGATTGGCGGAACTGATGCTCTCCGGTTGTACCACCTCGTCCGACCATCTGTACATCTTCCCCAACGACACCCGCCTGGACGACGAAATCCGCGCCGCGCAAGAGATCGGCATCCGCTTCCATGCCACCCGCGGCTCAATGAGCCTGGGTGAAAGCAAGGGCGGGTTGCCTCCCGACCGCGTTGTCGAAGATGAGGCCTTCATCCTCAAAGACACACAGCGCGTCATCGAGACCTATCACGACGCCCAACCTTATGCAATGTTGCGCATTGCCGTTGCGCCCTGCTCACCGTTCACCGTAACAGAGGATTTGATGCGCGAGTCGGCGCGGCTGGCACGCGCTTACGGTGTGCAACTACACACACACCTGGCGGAAACGGTAGATGAGGAAGAATTCTGCCTGGCGCGGTCCGGCAAACGGCCTGTGGGTTACGCCGAATCGTTAGGCTGGCTCGGCGACGATGTGTGGTTCGCGCACGGCGTCCACGTCAACCCCGCCGAGATCCGCGAGATGGCTCACTCGCATACCGGCGTGGCGCACTGCCCGTCGAGCAATATGCGGCTGGCCTCCGGCATCGCCCCGGTGCGCGCATATCTCGACGCGGGCGTCCCCGTCGGCCTGGGCGTCGATGGCTCGGCGAGTAACGACAGCTCGCACCTGCTGGCAGAGGCGCGGCTGGCAATGCTCTTGCAGCGGGTGCTGGGCAACCCCGCCGGCCTCAGCGCCGAAGAGGCGCTCTGGATCGCCACACGCGGCGGGGCCGACGTCTTGGGACGGGATGACATTGGGCAGCTTGCACCCGGTAAGGCCGCCGACTTTATCGGATTGCGCCTGGACACGCTCGGCTATGCGGGCGGCGCAGTTCACGATCCGCTGGCGGCGACGGTGTTCTGTCACCCGCAATACACCGACCTGTCGGTGATCAATGGGCGCATCGTGATCCAGGATGGGCGCTTGCTGACGATCGACGTCCCCACCGTAGTAGAACGACACAACGCGATTGCGCTCCAATTGATTCAAGGCAAGTAAGAGACCGGCATATGCAACACGACCATCTCGCACGGATCAACCAAACGCTGCGCGCCTTCAAACGAATCAACCAGGCGATCTTGCACATCCGCCAGGATCCCCGCAAACTGCTGCAAGAGGTGTGCACCGTTCTAGCCCAGGAATGTGGCTACGAAGCGGTCTGGATTGGAGAACTTCGCAACGGGGAACCCTATCCGGCGCTGAGCGCGGCCAATCCTTCGGCAGACACCTCCCAACTCGATACACGCATCGCGCAAGCGCCGTACAACCCAACGGTCGCTAAACAAGCCTTTGTCGAAAGCCGAACCGTTGTCGGTCGGAAAACCGAAACGCCGTTGCCAGGCAAGCCACCACGGACCTGGACAACCGCAGCTTCGCCTATCCAGGTCAACGGTACAATCAGGGCTATCCTCACCGCCAGCACACTTGCACCCGGGGCCTTCGATGTCGACGAAATACAACTCCTGAAGGAAATCGCCGCCGATGTCAGTTACGCACTGGAAAGTATAGAAGCCGAATCGCGACGGGCAGAGGCCGAGGAAGCCTTACGTACATCCGAAGAGCGCTTCCGTCGCCTCGCGGAACACGCGCTTGTCGGAATTGTGCTCGTTCAGAGCGACCTCATTCGGTACATCAACCCGGCGGCAACAGAGATGTTTGGCTATCAAAGCCCGGTAGAGATCATCGACAAACTCAGCCCGCGCGATCTGACCGCGCCAGATGACCAAACGGAAGTAGAAGCCAATATCGCCGCGTGCCTCCAAGAAGAGATGCAAGCTGTCCGGTTCACTTTTAAGGGGAAGCGCAAGGATGGCGGCACCTTCGACGTAGAAACCTACGGTTCCTTTGCCATACACGCGCGACGTCCGGCCATCATCGCCAGCGTAATGGACATTACTGCGCGAGAGATATCGCGACGGCAATTGGAGGCGCTATCCGTGGCAGGCCTGGCTCTCTCACGTGCGCGCACGCCGCAGGAAGCCATTCAACTGGCGGTCGAGAAAACGTCAAGCATCGTTGCCGGTGAAGCCGCTAACATCTTCCTCGTGAAGAACCGGCAGCTCGAGATGGTGGCGGCGCTAGGGTATCAGCAATTGGACGTTAACCTGAGTGCTGTCCTCAAGAATGGAATATTTCCAGAAACGCTGGCGACTTACGAATATATGGCGACGAATCGCTGTCCCCTGCTGATCATAGACACGGCCAGTTCTGCATTGTGGCGCTACAACGCAGGAACAACCAATGTTCGCTCCTACGTGGGGACGCCGCTCATCGTCCGCGATGAAGTGATCGGCTTCCTCAACGTCGATGGTAGCCGGCCCGGTCAATTCTCCGCTGCCGACGCAAAGCACCTGCAACTCTTCGCCGATTACGTCGCTGCGACGATCGAACATCTGCGCCTGATCGAATCTTTGGAAATGGAACGCCAACGCCTGACCACCTTGAATATCCTTTCGCAAACGCTCGCGGAGACGCTCGAATTAAAGGAGGTTGCCAGACGCGCGCTCGCACATATCAAAAAGGCGCTCGATATACAGCATGGATTGATTCACTTATGGGATAAAGAGTCCCACACATTGACCGCCATTTCCGACCAAGGCATTGCGCAACCCGTTAGAACGGTTTACGGCCTCAGCGCCGAAACGACGGAACAAACGCTGATGCGCTGGGTCGCCTCCCAAAGGGAGTCAGAAAACGGATTCACCTTCGACCTTCCCCTGAAGATACGTGATGAATTAATCGGCATCCTCTCCCTATCTGGCACAGAGGACACCTTCCCTAAAGAAGAAGACCAACAATTGCTCAAAACATTGAGCGTTCCCATTGCCTTGGCCGTGCAGAATGCCCGTTTCTATGAGGCAACTGCGCATCAGGCCCGGGTCTTGGAGGAGGCGCTGAGGCAGCAGGCAGAATTGGACCGGATGAAAGATGAGATGCTACAAAACATCTCCCACGAACTACGCACTCCAATCGCATTGGTGATGGGCTATGCCGAGATGCTACGCGACGGCTCGCTCGGTTCGATTCCGGAGCAACAAGCCGAAGCCATCGACATCATTGCACGGCGCAGTATCATGCTGCGCGACCTCGTGGAAAACGTCACGCTGCTATGGCAAATCGAGAATACGGAAGCAGACAACCCCATGGTCGAACACATCGATTTACCCAGCCTTGCCCGCAGCGTGAGTGCTGAGTTCCAGAACGAAACGGGTAAGAAGGCATTGCAGCTATACGCGGAAGTGCCGGAAGAGCCGCTATTCGTTCACGGGATCCAACTACAGTTTCGGCGTCTCCTGGATAATCTCATCAGCAACGCGCTCAAATTCACCGCCACCGGCGGCCATATCAGGGTACGGGTGGAACGGCAAGATCATGAGGTCCGTATGTCGGTGTGCGACGACGGTATCGGAGTTCCGCAAGATCAGTTGGAACGCATCTTCGAACGGTTCTACCAGGTGGATGGCAGCGCCAAGCGACGCTACGGAGGCGTGGGACTGGGTCTGGCTCTGGTCAGATCCGTCGTCGCTGCACACGGCGGAACTGTCCACGCCGAGAGCCCCTGTACCGATGATCCCGATAGACCAGGGGTATGCATCGTAGTGCGGCTGCCGTTGAGCGATGATAGCCGGGCATAATGCCAGATAGACAGACTCCTGCGGAGGTTGAGACGAACCTATAGCTCGCACATCTCCGCAAGGATCTGGAGGGACAAGTTGGAATCAGCGATAGGCGGGCAGCCAGTCTCCGTGTGCCTCGATGAGATCGTCCACCAAAACCCAGATTTGATCCAGATCTAGCTCTGCGGCTGTGTGCGGATCGAGCATGGCCGCGTGGTAGATGTGCTCGCGCTTGCCGGTCAGAGCTGCTTCGACGGTGAGCGCCTGCACGTTGATGTTGGTCTGCATCAACGCCGCCAGGTGCGGTGGCAGCGCGCCAACGCGGGTGGGCTGGATGCCATTTCTATCCACGAGGCACGGGACCTCGACGCAACACCCTTGCGGTAGATTGTCGATCAGGCCGTCATTCATCACGTTGCCATAAATCACACGCGGAATCGCTGTCTCCAGGCTGTGGATGATGTAGGAGCCATATTCGTGTGAAGGCGTGATCGCGTCAAAGTTGATCGCGGTTTCACTTACGTATTTGACGTCCCATTCCGAGGCATCGGCCGCCAGTAACCGTTCGCGCAGCAGCGCGTGATCCACCGGGACATCGGGATTGAGCACCGTTTCGTGGGTCGCCTCCCAGCCGGCAATCTGCACCTCACAGCGGCGGATGTACTCGTCCAGCGGAATGTTGAAACGCTCGATCAGATCAGGCCGGTCGCGCTTGATAAACCAGGGGACGTATTCGCTGAAATGCTCGCTCGATTCCGTAACGAAGTATCCCAGGCGTTGCAGCATCTCGTAGCGTACCCGGTTCCAGCCGGGGACGCGCCCCTCCGCGACAACCTGATGCAGGCGCGGATAGAGGTCCTCCACTTCCCCGTTGGGCAACCGGCGCTCGAAACGCAGGTAGAAAGCCATGTGATTGATGCCCGCGCACACGTAATTGATGTCCTCAATGGGTAAACCGATATCACCGGCCAATTGCTCGGCCGTACCCTGAACGCTGTGACAGAGGCCCACCGTCTTGATGCTGCTCGCCCGGTTGATGGCCCAGGTCAGCATCGCCATGGGATTGACATAGTTGAGGAAGGTCACATCGGGGCAGACGTCTTCCATATCGCGGCACATCTCCAGGATAACCGGGATGGTGCGCAACGCGCGCATGATGCCGCCGACGCCGAGGGTGTCGGCGATGGTCTGGCGCAGGCCGTAGCGCTTGGGAACCTCGAAATCTACAACGGTACCCGGCTCGTATCCCGCGACCTGGAACATGGCAATGGCATAATCCGCACCGGCGAGCGCCTGCCGGCGGTCGAGGGTGGCTTCGATGACGGGATGCGCGCCCAGCGCCTGAGCGATGCGCCGGGCCACAATCTCGGTGGTGCGAAGCCGTTCGGCGTCGATGTCGTGGAGGCTGATCGTAGCGTCCGCCAGTTCCGGGAAACTGAGAATGTCGCCAAGCAGGTTTTTAGCGAAAACGGTGCTGCCCGCGCCAATAAATGTAATTTTAGGCATAGTCTTTTCTCCTCAATCCGACAGCAAACGCCCAATCGAGCGCCCGACCAGCGGCAATGGCGCCATACGTCCGTGCAATGCATAATACATCCCGACGATCCATAATACCACAGCGACCAGCAAAGCCAAAATCACCAACGCAAATAGCATGACACCTAAAGTCGGCCCGGCGACAGGGATCCAACTGAGCAACCAGGCCAGCACATACCAGCCGGCAAACATGGCGCCGACAAAGAGCAGCAACCCTATCGCTTGCACTGTGTGATAGACGGCAAAGCGATTCTTGCGCTGAGCAATCCCCACGTACAGCCAACCAAGCGGGCCGAGTAGATAGGCCACGAATGCAGGATACCGTGATCCGTTCATGCGACGCCTCCAATACCGCGCAACTGCAACTCTCTGGCGAAGTGACAACTTGCGTAATGCGCGGGTTTGATTTCTTCCAGGTGCGGTTCCTCACGTTTGCAGACTTCCTGGGCAAAGCGGCAACGCGGGTGGAAAATGCAGCCGGAAGGCGGATTCGCCGGGCTAGGCACTTCGCCGCTCAGGGGGATGCGCTCCAGTTTGATGTCGGGATCGGCCGGCGGGATCGCCGAGACCAGGGCCTCCGCATAGGGATGCAGGGGTTCCCACAACAGCGTCTCGGTGCTCGCCAGCTCGACGATCTTGCCGACGTACATCACCGCGATGCGATCCGAGATGTGTTCCACCACAGAGATGTCGTGCGCGATAAAGATCAGCGTGAGACCCAGATCGTCCTTGAGGCGTTGCAGTAGATTGAGTACCTGCGCCTGCACTGAAACGTCCAGCGCCGAGACCGGTTCGTCGGCGACGATGAGCCGTGGGCTAAGGGAGAGAGTACGCGCAATGCCGATGCGTTGGCGCTGCCCGCCGGAGAATTCGTGCGGATAGCGGTCCATATAGTTGGGATCGAGACCCACGGAGAGCATCAGTTCGGCCACGCGCTCCTCCATCGCGCGCCCGCGCGCGACCTTGTGGATGATGAGCGGTTCGCCGATAATCTCCTTGACCGTGCGCCGCGGATTGAGCGAGCTGAAGGGGTCCTGGAAAACCATACGCATTTCCTTGCGCAGTGGCTTCATTTCCTTCTGGCTCAGGTGGGTGATCTCGATTCGCTCGCCGGCAGCGGTCTGATACCAGACTTCCCCGTCGGTGGGATCGTACAATCGCAAGATGGAGCGCCCCACGGTGGTCTTGCCGCAGCCGCTCTCACCCACCAGGCCCAGGACTTCGTTTTCGAGGACGCTGAAATCCACCCCATCCACGGCCCGGATGGCGCCGGCCCGCCGCTGGAGCAGGCCCTTGTAGATAGGGAAATGCTGTTTGAGATTCTTGACTTCGAGAATGACATTCTGATCCATATTCATGCGTTTGCCTCTACAGTAGCGCCTGACGACATTAGTGTATCACACAATCGTATACGGGTCGGCTGCATCGCGTAAGCCGTCGCCCAGGAAATTGAAACCCAACACCGCAAGGAAGATAAAGAACACCGGTGACACAATCCAGGGATTGAAACCCAACGTCTGGATGGTCTGCGCCTCCCGCATCATCACCCCCCAACTGACCAGTGGTTCCTGGATGCCAATCCCCAGGAAGCTCAAAAAGCTCTCCGCCAGGATGATCGAGGGAATTGTAAGGGTGAGCACGACGATGGTGTGGCTGAGGGTGTTGGGGTAAAGGTGGTGAAAGATAATGCGTGCGTCGGAAGCGCCCATTTCCCTGGCTGCCAGGATAAAATCCGTCTCGCGCAATGCCAGAACCTTGCCGCGCACCTCGCGGGTGAGCAGGGTCCAACTCAGCAGCGCAAAAATGGCCGACATAGCGATGAAGACAGCCATCTGATCCCAAGTGGGCGGAATAACGGCTGCCAGCGCCATCCACAAGGGCAACTGCGGGAAGGATTGCATGAATTCCACAAAACGCTGCATAAGGTTGTCGAATTGCCCTCCAAAATAACCGGAGACCACGCCGAGAACAGAACCTATGGCCACGCTGATAAACGTGCCGAAGAGAGACATGGAAAGGGAAATGCGTCCTGCGCGGGCGCAACGGGCGAAAATGTCACGCCCGAATTTGTCGGTGCCCAGCAGGTAGATTTGCCCCTCCCCCTCGACGCCGTACAGGTGCAGACGGCTAGGGAAGCGCCCTAAAACTTTGTACTCCCACCCCTGCACAAAGAAACGGACAGGGTAGCGTTCGCTTGTATCCTCGACCCACGTAGCGAAAAAGTTCGCGTCGAAGACCTGCGTCCAGCGATAGACAAAGGGACGCAGATAGAATTTCCCTTCCGCATCAATGAAGTGCACGCGATGCGGGGGAATGTAACCATTCCGCATATCCAGCTTGACCGGGTCGTAGGGTGCAAAAAAGTCCGAGAAGAGCGCCAGAACGATAAGCGTCAGGACCATCAATCCTCCGACGATGGCAATTTTGCTTTTGCGGAATCTGCGCCAGACCAGGTTGAAGTAACTCTCGTGCTCCTCAGCTTGTAGTTCGGCGACCTCGAGTTTGATCGGTTCGAGCGTTTTTGGTTGTTCCTGATTCATCTTTTTCCTCACTTCTGCCAAAACCCTAGTTGAGTTTGATGCGCGGATCGACCAGGGCAAGAACGATATCGGCGATCAAGTTACCGGCGATCAACAGGACGCTGTAGACGAGCAAAAACCCCCCGGAAACGTAGATGTCCTGGCTCACCAGCGAGTTGTAGAACATCGGCGCCAGGGAGGGCATATTCAAGACGATGGCGGCTTCCAGTTCGCCCTGCAACATATAGGGCAAGACGGTGCCCTGGTACATGATGATTGGGTGCAATGCGTTGGGCACGGCGTGCTTGTTGATGACTTTGCTCTCCCGCAACCCTTTGGAGCGGGCCGTCGTGACGTACTGCGCGTTGAGGACATCCAGCAGATTGCCGCGCATCACCCGCATATTCCGCGCAATGCCGCCGAAACCGGCGATGGCAATCACCGGCCAAGTGTGGCGTAAAATGTCCATAAATTTGCCCCACGACATCGGAGCAAAAGAGTAAATGGGCGACGTAAAACGATTGACGTAGGGCACTTTCCAACGAATCACCAGTAAGTAGACCAGAATAATCGCCAGGAAGAAACGTGGGGCGGCAGTGCCGATGAAAGCGAACACAGTGGCAAGATTATCTCCCAGGCTGTATTTATGTGTGGCCGAATAAATGCCGATGACAATGCCGAATAAGGTCGAAATCAAGTGAGCCGATGCCGCCAGGAACAGCGTGCGCGGTAACCGCTCTGCGATCAGCTCACCAACATCTTGTTTATAAGCAAACGAGTAGCCGAATTTCCCTTCGGTGACGATACCCTTGATCCAACGAAAATACTGCTCGTAGACCGGGCGATCCAATCCGTAAGCCCGGCGATATTCGTTGGCCGCCTTTTGAGCCTCTGCAGCGGGCAGGTTGGCCTGATTCATCAGATAACTCTGGTATGCCGACGCGAAATCGCCAGGCGGCAATTGGATAATGACAAAAGAGACAATCGAAATGCCGATCAGCAAAGGGATCGAAATGAGCAAGCGCCGCAAAATGTAATTGATCATCATGCCTCCCACAAATCCCCTTTTGGCATGCCGCCGCCTGGGGATGACTGGGGAGGAGACAATGCCTCCTCCCCAGCGTGACGGATACGCTTAGTACGTCGGGTACGGGAAATCCACCCCGGGCAATTTCCCGGAATAGATTTCTTGTTGGCCCAGCACCCAACGGTCGGCCTCGGCGAGCCAGATTTGCTCCGGCAAGAAGTTGTTGAAGTCCCACTGATACAGGAAGGGTGGCGTACCGATGGGCACGTTCTTGAAGTATTTGTTCAGCATCAACCCGTAACGACCGACGACCAAACCGATGGAGTAGACGTTCTCGGTATGCAGCCGGTTGTATGCGGACATCAACTCGAACTGCTTGTCGAAGTCGATCTCCAGCAGGAACTTGTCGGCAATGGCGATCATCTCCTTCTCGAAATCCTGGTACTCCTCAGGCTTTTCGCCAACGCGATGCCAGGCGAACTCCTTGGTCACCGGGGCAAAGTCTTTGGGCCGCGCGTTAGGCGTCGCCCAGACCTGACCCGGACGACTGATGCGCAGTTCCCATGCACCGTTGGTCTCGGCTTCGTTCATAGCAAGGTTGGTGAGAACGCGGAAGTTGACCTGGATGCCCACGTCACGGAACATCAACACGAGCGCCTGGCCAAGGCTGGCGCCGGCTGAGATGTCTTCCCACGTTGTCATGGCAATCTCGACGTTCTTGCCCGCCATAGGGCCTTCGGTCCAGTTCAGGATGCCGTCGCCATCGGTGTCCTCCAGGCCCATATCCGCAAGCAACGCGCGCGCAGTATCGGGGGAGAAAGAATAGTAAATGACCGATTCTCTGTCGAAGAATTGCGAACCGGGGAAGAGACCGCCAGGCCACGGGCGGAAGAACGGGCCATTGCTCATAGAACGCGCCAGACCGTCACGGTCGATGGCCTGGGTCAAGGCACGGCGGAAACGCAGGTCACGCAGGAGATCGCGCACCGCGGCATCACGGTCGCCGGTTACGCCTAGGTACTTGGACTGATTGGCCTCCAGGCTGAAGCCCAGGGTCTCCGGCCCCCACTCGACACGGAAGGGCGCCGTAGGATCCATCGCCTGGCGCACCGTCTCATCGAAGGTTTCCGGGTTCTCCACGTTGGCGTGATCCGCCGTCCCGGCGATGGTGTTGAGCGTGCGCACCACACCCGTCTGGGCGTAGGTCCACTGCACTTCATCCAGATAGGGCAACTGGCACCCGTTCTCATCCACCTTCCAGTAGTAGGGGTTGCGGCGCATCACCATGAACTCGTCGGTCTTGTATTCCACCGGCACCCACGGCCCCATCGTGACGCTGGGCAGCTTGTTGGGCGGCATGGAATCGCGGTAGGCCTGGTAGTTGGTATCGGAGTTGTACTTGGGATGCAACGGCTTCAAGATGTGTGATGGCCCCGGTGAGAAGATGAGGTTGGTCATATTGTAGAGCTGGGTGAGTGGGAAAGGCGCCGGGAAGGTCCACCGGATGGTGTATTTATCCAGCGCTTCCAACTTGATGGGTTCACCTTCGATGGTCCAGAAACTTTCCTGGGTCCAGGAATTGACCTGGGGATCGAGAATATTGTCTTCCCACAGGAACATGATGTCGTCGCTGGTGAACTCGACGCCGTCGGACCACTTGGCGCCCTCGATCAGGTGCATGGTTAACTGATAGCCGTCACTCGACCACTCCCAGGATTTGGCAAGTTGCGGTAACGGGCTAACGTCCTCGGTCAAGAACATCGGACCGGTAGCGAGCGGCTCTTCCTGGACGATGGCCTCGATGCCGAACCACCCCTGGCTCACCCCGGCCATGTAGTTCCAGCCCTCGGTGGGGGCGGCCCACACGCCGCGCCACACGCCTCCATACTCGCCGATGCCATCGGACATAAAGTCACCTTTGTAGACGTAGGGTTCTTTGGGCAGGCGTTCTTCCACGGGGGGCAGTTCGCCCCGGTTAACCAGGGCTGTGACCCACGCCGGTTCACAGTAACTATCGAACGCGCGGAATTCGACGATCTCGTTGACCGCAAAAGTCTTCGGCTCCCGTCCACCGGCCATCAGCGGGGCTTCGGGATAGGGAATCGCGCCGGGCAGAAGCATCTTCTCAACCTCGACTTCGACGGTCCTTTCCACCTCCACCCGCTTTTCGACTTCGACCTCAACGGTCTTGACGACCTCGCGTTCGACTTCGACGGTCTTGATGACCTCAACCTCAACGGTTTTAGGGGTACAGGCTGCCAGCGTTGCCACGATCAGGCATAGCGACAGCACACTCGAAATGATTCTCCTCATGGCTCTAGCACTCCTTTCTATAGGTATGGAATAAATGGAAAAACGAAACTATCCTCTACCACAAAATCCCTTCGCTCCCACCTCCTCTCATAATAGCCACCGAGTACACAGAGATCACAGAGAAATGGCGTTGCAGACAACGCACACTCTAAGTGCTCTGTGCTCTCTGTGGCTTGAATTTTCGTCATCACTCAAGCCGGCGGCTCGGTGTACAACCAACAAGCAACATAGTGATCCGGCGCTGCCGGTTCCAGCGAAGGATTGTGCTCGTGGCAAGCGGGCATGACACGCGGACAACGCGGCGCAAAGGCACAACCTGGAATTTCGCTGGTAGGCGTGGGCACCATTCCCTCAATAGGAATAAGCACCTTATGGCCTTTGCGCCCCAACACCGGCACAGAATTCAGCAGCCCCACGGTATAGGGGTGCAGTGGATGATGAAACAATTCCCGCACAGGGGCATGCTCCACCACCCTCCCCAGATACATCACCGCGACCTCAGCGGCCATCTGCGAAATAACGCCCAGGTTATGGGTAATCATCATAATCGAGGAATCGATATTCTCCTGCAATTGCCGCATCAGATCGAGGATTTGCGCCTGGACGGTGACATCCAAAGCAGTGGTGGGTTCGTCGGCAATGAGAATGGAGGGATTGCACGAGAGCGCCAGGGCGATCATCACTCGCTGCCGCATCCCGCCGCTCAACTGGTGAGGATAAGCGCGCAGACGCTGTTTAGGCTCACTGATCTGCACCTGGTAGAGCATCTCCAATGCGCGCTCCAGCGCGGCGCGCTGGTCCAGTTTCTGGTGAAGGCGCACAGACTCGGCGATTTGTTCGCCCACGGTAAAGAGTGGGTTGAGCGACGTCATCGGCTCCTGGAAAACCATGGCAATCTCCGCGCCGCGAATCGCGCGCATCCGGGGGCCACGAGGATCGAGTTGGGTCAGATCGACAACGGCGCCATCTTTGCGGCACAAGTTAATCTCACCCTTGACGATCTTGCCGGGGGGCGATTGGATCAGCCGCATCACAGACATAGCCGTGATGCTCTTCCCGCAGCCACTCTCACCTACGATGCCGAGGGTAGATTTGCGCTTCAGGGTTAAATTGACGCCGTCCACAGCGCGAACGACGCCTTTTTCCAGAAAGAAGCGGGTGTGCAAATCCTTGATGTCAAGGATCGTCTCTGTCATTGTGTGGGTTTGTTTTGCCTGATTCATAGGTTCTTCCCAATCGTGAGTTGTAAAACGTCGCGCAGATGCGCAGGCAGGACGGGCTTCACCAGAAATGCGGCAGCTCCACCTTCCATACCGCGTTTACGCTCGTCAAGAATGCTACAGAGGATGACCGGAAACTGAAATGCCTGAGCACGCAAACGCAGAACCACCAACAGCTCCCAACCACGACCTTCGGCAAGGGCAGGTTCCAAGACCACGGCGCTGAGCGGTTGAGCGTCGAATAACGTTAACGCCTCGTTCCGGTCTGTACAGGTCAGGATAGCGTAATCCTGCCCCAGTTCCCGGCGGTAAAGCTCGAGCATGAGCAGATCGTCATCAATAATAAGGACGGTTGGCTTGTTGGGCGCCATGACTCCCCCCCTACTAAACCCAGCGGTCTTCTTTAACTATAACCGAAAACAGGGGGCGCTGTCTTGGACAAAAGTGGGGAATGTTTGTAAAAAAGTTATGACTTAGGGGCGTGGTGCCGGGGCCGCGCGGTACGCGCTGGGGCTGCACCCGGTCAATTTGCGGAAGACGCGGCTGAAATAGGCAGAATCATTGAACCCAACCCGGCGAGCGATTTCGGTGACGGTCTCGTCGCCGGTACAAAGCAGTATTTGGGCCTGCCGAATCCGCAGGCGATTGAGAAACTCCCAGAGTGAGAGCCCCATCTCTTGATGGAAAATCTGGCTCAGATAGCTCTCGCTCACCCCCACGGCGTCGGCAAGCTCGTTGCGGGTCAGGTCTTGGGCGTAATTCTGGTGCAGGTACGCCAGGGCATACTTCACCACAACGCTAGTGGGTGGGGAAAGGCCGGCATCGTCGTCGAGAGTGTGGCGCAGCGATGCGACAATCTCCTCCGAGGTAAGGATACCTTTCGACTGCACGATGACCCGCGCGTGATTCAAGCGCTGCACATCCTCGAAAGTGAGCACCTTGCCGCTAACAACGACGACGGGCGTCTTCTGCGTAGCCGGCGTTGCCCGGATGTGCGCCAACACGGTAAAGCCATCCACATCAGGCATCATCAAATCCAGGATGATGAGACAAGGTAGTTGCTCTTCCAATAAAGCCAATGCCTGCACCCCGTTTTCTGCCTCACGCACCACAAAACCAGGCAAGGCCTCGGCGATGATACGCCGGTACAACGCCCTGGCGTGCGCATCGTCATCCACGATGAAGATCGTCCCGGCAACCTCGGCGCACAGACCATCGAGCACATCGGCCAGCCAGCGACCCGCAAGCGGTTTGAGCAATACATTGGTGATGCCCACGCCCGGCTCTGCATCGCCGTCATCATGCCCAAAGAGCATAAAGGATAACTGCGAAAGATAAGAGTGGCTGCGCAGACGGTGGATGAGGGGCCAATCATTCGCCGTGGCGCTACGCATATCCCACGCCAGGGCTACCGGCTGTATCCGATGCAACAGCGCTTCGGGGTCATCTCCAGGATGCAGAAGGACCAGTTTCCAATCCTGGCGGTGCGCTAACGTACAAAGCTCCTCCGGCGCGCGCGTGCCAGAGGTGAGGACGACCAACGCCGGAGGCGCGCCCGTCGTGCTGGGCTGCGGACGTGCGATGCCGGGTCCTAACGTTGGGAGCGGGAGATAAACATGGAAAGTACTGCCCTGCTCCGGGTTGCTCTCCAGCGACATCAGCCCGCCGTGCAACGCTACAAGGTGACGGGTGACGGTTAACCCCAGTCCAATACCCTCGCGGCGACGGGTGCTGCGATCCACCGTGATAAAAGGTTCGAAGACCTGCTCCTGCTGTTCCGCCGGAATGCCGATCCCTGTATCGGAAACCCACAGGTGTATGTACGGCGGCTCGACGGCGGCGCCTAGCGCGATGTGTCCGGCCTGGGTGAATTTGGCCGCGTTGCTCAACAGGTTGAGCAGAATTTGGCGCAGGCGAACCGCATCCGCTTGAATGAGCGGCAGCCGTTGAGGCAGACATAAATCCCACGCGACAGCCTGGGGCGTTTCCGCGCTGCGCGCCATGCTGTAGAACACCTCTTCCAAAAAGGGCCGTAGCTCGACGACCTCCACATAGAGGTCGAGCGCCCCGATTTCGGCACGGGAAAGGTCGAGCAAGTCGTTAATGATGCGACTGAGATGCACGCCGCTGTGATAGATGTAACGGAAATCCCGCAACAACGCCTCCGGCAGCTCGACGCCATAAGGATTAGGCGTATTGAGCGCCGTCTGACTATACCCCAAAATAACGTTCAACGGAGCGCGCAATTCGTGGCTCACGTTGGCAATCAGGCGCGTTTTGAGCTGATCCGCCCGTTCTGCCACCGCTTGAGCTTGCACGGCATTGGCGTACAGTTCGGCATTGCGAATGGCGATCCCTAACTGCTCGGCCAGCAATTGCAGGCCGATGACTTCCCAGCGCAACTCCATTTTCGGCTGGCGGCTGTGCAGGTCCAACACGCCTAGCACCTGCTCGCCCAGGCGAACGGGAAGAACGACACGGGCGCGCATATTAGGGCGTTCAGGATCAGGAGCAAAACGATGACTGCGATGGGTATCGGGGATGTACAGCGCCTCGTTCTGGCGCAAGGCCGCCCCAAGCAACGCGTCCTCGTCCGCGCGCAGACGGCGCTTTCCGGAAGGCAATTCGCCCACCTCCAGGTGTAACTCTTGCGCTTCCTCTATCCAGGAGAAAAGTTGCACATCGTCGTAATGATAATTGGTACGGATTAGATGCGTGATTTCCTGGAGCAACTGCGCACGGTCGAGTAACGCCCCCACGCGCCGGTTGATGGCATTGCTGGTCTCCAACTGAAGCAGGCGATTGTGTTCCCGGCGTTGGTTGAATCCCACAAGCTGGGTGGGAATATTGGCGATGGCAACCAGTTTTTTCAGCGCCACCTCGGCAACGTTTTCCGCAGTAATCAGACGAATTTGGTACGTATAATGCGTAGGTAACGCCTTTCCCAGCGCAGCATGGTACGCGAGCGTCGCCGCATCATAGCCTAGACGTTCTGCCGAAGTCTCGACCGTTGCCATCATGCTCCCGTCGGCGATGGCCGCCAGCGCCAGAGGATCGCCATTGAGGCCCACGATGATGGTGTGATCGTCGATGACGCCCATCCGCCGTCCGGCATCGCGTGCAGCGAGGGCAAGGGAATCCGAGATACCGAAAACTGCATCGACCGGTGCTCCGAATTCGGCCAACGGCGCTTGAATATCGACATAAGCCTGATCGTAACGCCAGAGTGTGGGGATGTGGTGCGTAGAGATTTCAGGATAAGGCTGCATGGCATCGTAATACCCTTGCAGCCGGCTGATGCGGCCATCCCCATCTTGGCTTTCATCCGCCATACCACTGATCACCACCGTGCGCCCACGTCCGGCAAGCCGCTGCGCGATGAATTGCGCCGCGATCTGCGCTGCCGTATACAGACCGGTGGGGGAACAGAGCAGAGGATGGCAAATAATGGATTCGCTCAGATGGACAAGGCGCAAGCCGCTATCCAACAGCGGTTGCAGTGCACCGCAAGGCAAGCTATTGCAGATCAACGCCTCGAGCCGGCGCGCGAGGATCTCTTCCACCAGAACATCCGGATCCAGCGCAGCAATCGCTGCCGGCGACCCGGTAAACTCGAACGGCTCAATGTGGGCACCCAGGTCGCTCAATTGCCGGTACACGGCGTCACGAACCAGCACCCAAAAGGGGTCATTTGGGCTGATGAAGGCGCCGACACGGACGTGATCGTTGATCATCGCCATCCTTTCCGTGGGCACGAGTTGTGTGAACACCAGCCATCGCTATATCCAGCCCAGACTGTTAACAGCGGAGAGGGTGGGATTCGAACCCACGGTAGTCCTAAAACTACAACGGTTTTCGAGACCGCCCCGATCGGCCGCTCCGGCACCTCTCCTGGTAGGCGAGATTATACCACGAAGGGCGATAGACGCAACGCGCCTTAGAGCTACCAAGAAATCCTGTGGTTTTTTGGTGAATGTGATAAAATGAACGCTTTGAGATCAAGTGCGTGCCAACAAACATAAGGAGAACCGAATGACGCCGGTATCGACAACCCCCAGTGGACGACTCGCGTACCTCGATTGGCTCAGATTTTTCGTGGTTTTGCTCCTGGCGCCATTCCATGCCGCCATCAGCTTCACAGGTATGGGTTCGGTGTATGTGTACGACATCCCGGTACGGAATGTCCTGCTAGCCGGCGCAACACCTATGGGTGTCGGGCCACTTGCGCTCACCGAATTTACCGTGTTCATGGACAATTGGTTTATGAACCTGCTTTTTCTCGTGTCAGGCATCGGCGCCGCGCTTTCGCTCCGGAAAAGAACGGCTGGCCAGTTCTTGGGAGAGCGGTGCAACCGTCTGCTTCTTCCGCTCCTATTCGGCACACTGTTCGTGGTGTCTTTCCAATCATGGTTAGGGTCGTTGTCCTTCGGCGCGTTCTCCGGCGGCTTCTTTGCCTATTTCCCTTCGTTTCTAGCAAGAGACTTTAGCTGGGGGCATCTTTGGTTCCTTGGTTACCTCTTTATTTTTTCGGCGCTCTTGCTGCCGCTGTTCGTTTCCATCCGGCAAAAGGGAGAAGCGTCGCGCATCTTGTCCGTGGCGCGCCGTTTTGCCTCGATGCCGTTGTTCCTTCTTCCTGCGCTTTGGACGGGCTTTCTGGAGGCGCTTTTCAGACCTGGATGGCCCGGTGCTTTTAACCTGGTCAGCGACTGGGCTTACCTCACGATGTTCCTTTCGTTCTTTTTTGCGGGATTTGTTGTGGGATCTGTACCAGAACTACTCCAGGCATGTGAGAATCATAGAGTGCCCGCACTGATCCTCGGCGTGACGGCTTTCCTGGCGAGGATTGCGGTGTACGCAGTGGTGCCCGTTCCCGATGGCTACCACGCGGCCAACATCGTGACGCAGGCGTTTCGCGGGATCGCTGCATACGGGTTGGTCATGGCCGCCATGGGATACGGCCAACGCTACCTGAACAGGCAAGGCACAATGCTGAGGATCGCCCGTGACCTCTCCTTCCCGCTCTATATCCTTCATTATGTGCCACTCACTGCGGCGACCTACCTGCTCTTGAACAGCAGCCTCGGCATCTGGACCCGATGGCTCCTGGCGATAGCGGCTGCGTGGAGTTTTGTCGCCCTGTTCACGTTTCTGGCCCGGTTCATACCGGGGGTCAGGGATCTCTTCGGCATACAACGACCGGCGGCAAAACTACCGATTGACAACCCCTAAAACCATGATATAGTAACAAGTGCGGCACAGCTAGTGCCGCACCACCCAAATACCCCTAGATATAGGGGTATTTTATTCGTTAACCAGACACGGGAGAGATCACTGCGGATGAGTACCGACACTGTTATCAAACGCGACGGCTCCATCGTACCCTTCGACCGGCAACGGATCGAGAACGCCGTCTACGCCGCCGCGCGTGCTACCGGCAACGGCGAGGGCCGCCCCTGGGCCGAGATGATTTCGTGGGCCGTCGCCGGCCTGCTCAAGGAGAAGTTCGCTGAAACGGATACGCCGCCGCACGTCGAACAAATCCAGGACATCGTGGAAGAAGTCCTCGTCAAATCCGGGAACCCCAAAGTGGCCAAAGCCTACATCCTGTACCGGCAACAACGCGCCCAGACGCGCGCCACGCAGGAGATGTTGCTCGATACCGAGAAATTAGTCGAAGACTATATCGGTCGCGTAGACTGGCGCGTGAACGAGAACAGCAATATGAACTACTCGCTGCAAGGTTTGAACTTCTACCTGGCCTCGTCGATTGCCGCGCGCTACTGGCTCAACAAAGTGTATCCGCCCGAAGTGCAGCAGGCGCACCGCGAGGCCGACATCCACATCCACGACCTGGGTATGCTTTCGGTGTACTGCTGCGGGTGGGATCTACAATCTTTATTGGAACTGGGATTCGGCGGTGTGCCCGCCAAAATCGAGAGCCATCCCCCGCGTCACCTGCGCACTGCCTTGGGGCAACTCGTCAACTTCTTCTACACACTCCAGGGCGAATCCGCCGGAGCGGTCGCCGTGTCGAACTTCGACACCCTGCTCGCGCCCTTCATCCGCTACGATGGCTTGAACTACAGGCAGATCAAACAAGCGGTACAGGAGTTTGTCTTCAATATCAACGTGCCCACGCGGGTGGGATTCCAAACGCCTTTTACAAATATCACGCTCGATCTGACGCCCCACCCCATGCTGCGCGACGAACCCGTCATCATCGGCGGTGAGCAGCAGGAGGCCACGTATGGCGAGTTTCAGCACGAAATGAACCTGCTCAACCGCGCCTTCGCTGAGGTCATGTTCGAGGGCGACGCAAAAGGTCGCGTGTTCACGTTCCCCATCCCGACGTACAACGTGGGCAAAGACTTCAATTGGGACAGCGCCGAACTCGAACCCATGTGGCAAATGACGGCCAAATACGGCATCCCGTACTTTGCCAATTTCATCAACAGCGATATGAACCCGGAAGATGCCCGTTCGATGTGCTGTAGATTGCGCTTGGACAACCGCGAACTGCGCAAACGTATCGGCGGGTTGTTTGCCGCCGCACCGCTGACCGGTTCAGTGGGCGTGGTGACGATCAATATGGCGCGTCTGGGCTACATAGCAAGGGATGAGGTGGACTTCCGCACGCGCCTGGAACGCTTGATGGAGATCGGGCGCACTAGCCTGGAGATTAAACGCAAGCTCCTGGAGACGTTCACCGAGCGCGGTCTGTATCCCTACAGCCGTTACTATCTCAAAAGCGTCAAAGAAAGCACCAGCGCGTACTGGACCAACCACTTCTCCACGATCGGCCTGAACGGCATGAACGAGGCGTGCCGCAACCTGCTCGGCGTCGATATCAGCCATCCCGACGGGCGCGCCTTTGCCATTCGCACGCTGGAATTCATGCGCAGCGTCCTGGAACACCTCCAGGAGGAAACCGGGCAGTTGTACAACCTCGAAGCCACACCGGCGGAAGGGGCCGCGTTCCGCATGGCACGCGCGGATAAAGAACGTTATCCCGACATCGCCGCCGCCGGATCAGAGAATGCGCCTTACTACACCAACTCCACCCACCTGCCGGTCAACTTCAGCGATGACCTGTTCGGCGTGTTGGATCATCAGGACGAGCTACAAACGCTCTACACTGGTGGGACCGTCCTGCACATCTTCCTGGGCGAGCAATTGCACGATTGGCGCCAGGCACGTCGCCTGGTGCGCACCGTCGCGGAACAGTACCGCTTGCCCTACTTCACCCTCAGCCCGACGTTTAGCGTCTGTCCCGTGCACGGCTACATCTCGGGCGAACACACCTTCTGCCCTTACGAACACACAGAGGAAGAGTTGGCCCGCTTCGGGCGGCCCGTCGAAGACGGCGAAACGGCATGACACAAAGACTACAAAAGTCTCAGCAGTACTGCGCCTTGCAAGGCTATCGTTTAACGCAGCTATTTGCTCGACCAGACGCCTCGTGAGACTTGTGTAGTCTGGCCCGGCTTAACCAAAAACACGAAAGGAGTTTATTATGGCAGAAAAGCAATCCACCGAAAAGAAACGCGTCGAGATCAAAATCCCCTGCGAAGTTTACTCGCGCATCGTGGGCTACCTACGCCCCGTCCAAGCTTGGAACATGGGAAAACAGCAGGAATTCCAGGAACGCCGCACGTTCAATGTCTCCGAAAAGTAGCCCGTTCACGCGATGCAACTCAAGGGATGGGTGCGCACCTCGCTGATCGACTATCCCGATCACATCGCGACGGTGCTGTTTACCGGCGGCTGCAATTTCCGCTGCCCCATGTGCCACAATGCTGACCTCGTGCTCCACCCGGAGACGCTACCCGACATCGCTATAGCGGAAGTGCTGGCTTATCTGGAACAACGCGCGGGACGGCTCACCGGTGTCGTGCTGACCGGAGGCGAACCCACTCTTCAGAGCAATCTGGCGGAATTCTTAAGCGCTGTCCAAGCCCTGGGATACGCCGTCAAACTCGACACCAACGGCTACCGGCCCGATGTGCTGGCAGAACTGTTGCGCCAACGGCTGTTGGATTATATTGCGATGGACGTCAAAGCGCCGCCGGAGAAGTACACGGAGATCGCAGGTGTCCCGAACCTCGCCATCGACCGCATCGTGCGCAGCCTGGATGCGCTGCATGACGGCGGCATCGCCTACGAAGTGCGCACCACAATTATGCCCTGGCTCACCGGAGACGACATCGCAGCGCTGGCGCAGTGGCTTGCGGCGCGCTTACCACCCCACGGTCCCCGGCAGTGGATTTTGCAACCATTCCAGGCGCAACACACGCTCGATGCGTGCTTGCGTCACGCCACCCCCTATACACCGGAGCACCTGCACGCCCTGGCCGAGCGTGCGCGCCGGTGGGTGCAGGCCATTAACGTCCGCTGAAGAGGATAGACAATCGACTCGTAGCCCCGTTCTTTGGGCGGTTTCCACGCAGTAGTTGACATCCCCCCGTCGCCCGTTATAATCGCGGAAGTCGGGCGCACAAAGCCCGGCTTATTTGTGTCACCAGGGGGACTGATGAGCATCGAGAAACTCAAGCTTTGGACCACCACCAACCAAAGGGAACTGGTGCGCTTTTCGAAGTTCCTTGTAGTGGGTATGATTGGCGCTGTCATAGACTTTGGCACCTATAACATCCTGCTCAATCCTACCAACATCGCAGTCGATGCAGGGGGCTTCCTGCACACGCCTCTGCTGGCGCTGGGGTTGAAAGATCCACAAAACCTTGGCCCTACCTTCGCCGGCACGCTGTCTTTCGTGATTGCCGTCATCAGCAACTTTCTGTGGAACCGCTACTGGACATATCCCGATTCACGCAGCAAACCATTAGTACGCCAGTTTGTTCAATTCTTCTTTGTTAACCTGACCGGCATCGTGATCCGGGTTCCGATTCTGACCTTTACCCACCAACCCTTTTCTCGACTTATACAGACCGCGGCTCCAACTCTCACGTCACAAGCCGAACGCCTGGGCAGCAATGTAGCCCTGGCCCTGGCGGTCGGCATCGTCCTGTTCTGGAATTTCTTTATCAACCGTGTCTGGACCTATAACGACGTGGAATAGGAGAGCGAGTTTTCCGGTGCAAATCGCCATCGATTACACAGCAGCCGCCCGGCAAGGCGCAGGCATCGGCAGGTATGCCCGCGAGTTGATCGACGCCGTCTTGGCCACTGCTAGCGATCACGAGTTTGTGTTGCTGACGGCGTCCGCCGGCCTGGGCGAAGCGTGGGCACGCGAGCAGCAACGCCTGCGCAAAACGGCGGTGCGCCCCGATGCCCTGGCCTTCCGTAACCTCCCCCTCACCGACGACTGGATGGCCCGCCTGTGGCAGCGCCTGCGCCTACCCCTGCCCGCCGAATGGATCACGGGCCACGTGGACGTCTTCTACTCGCCGGATTTCGTCCTACCTCCGCTGCAACGGCGCACCCGCGCGCTGTTGACCGTCCACGATCTCTCGTTTCTGCGTCATCCTGAGACGTTCCCGCCAAAGTTGGGCGCATATCTCAACCGGGCTGTCCCCCGCAGCGTCGCCCGCGCCGACCACATCCTCGCTGATTCCAAGGCCACCCGGCGCGACCTCATCGACCTGCTGCACGTTTCACCGGCCAAGGTGACCACGCTTTACAGCGGCGTCTCACCCCGCTTCACCCCGCACCCATCTAGCGGCGAACGCGAACGCCTGCAAGCGCAGTATGGCGTCGGCGCGCGACCCTACATCCTCGCCGTCGGCACGGTCCAACCGCGCAAGAACTACGTCCGCCTGATGGAAGCCTGCGACCCGCTGGCGGCACAGCGCGACCTCGACCTCGTCATCGTGGGCCGCCCGGCGTGGCTCTCCGAACCGATCATCGCGGCGGCGGAGCAGCGCCCTTATGTGCACCTGATGGGCTTTTTCGCCGATGCCGACCTGCCCGCGCTGTACCGGCAGGCAGAGGTATTGGCTTTTCCGAGCGTGTACGAAGGCTTCGGCTTCCCACCCCTCGAAGCAATGGCGTGCAGCACACCCGTCGTCGCCTCCACGGCCTCCAGCGTACCAGAAGTCGTCGGTAACACCGGTGCCGGTAATACCAGTGTCGGTGAAGCCGGGCTGCTGGTCAATCCACTGGACGTTCCCGCGTGGACTGCAGCGCTCACGCAAGTTCTCGACGACCAGGATTTACGCGTACATTTGCGCCAGGCCGGATTAGCGCGCGCCGCAACTTTCACCTGGACGCGGACTGCTCAGGCGTGGCTGAATCTGGTCACGTCGATGAGAACGTAACCGCCATGCTTGCGCCGGATCACAATCCGGCGCTGCGGAGACAGCGGTTTATGTTCCATCCTAAGCGTTAAAGTAGAACTACTCTCGTAGGAGGCTTATGCAATACGATGTCATCATCGTAGGTTCCGGACCTGCTGGCGCATCGACGGCGCTACATCTGGCGCAAATTGCCCCGGAATTGGCGCAACGCACCCTAATTTTGGAAAAAGCCCGCCATCCACGCCCCAAGCTCTGCGGTGGGGGTATGTTGCAAGATGGCGAATTCATCTTGCAGCGCCTGGGGATGGACGTCAACGACATCCCCCACGTCAAGGTCAAAGAGGCGCACTTCAGATTCGAGGGCCGGGGCTTCTTTATCGCGCGCCAGCCCGTCAGCTTCCGTGTTTTCGCGCGCGAGGTGCTCGATCAATGGCTGGCGGATGAAGCGCGCCAACGCGGCATCCAGATCGTGGAGGGAACCCAAGTTCGCAAGGTCACGCCCATCGATGGGGGCGTAGCGGTGGAAACGGATCGAGAGACCTACACCGCCCGCACCGTCGTTGGCGCCGATGGCTCGCTTAGCGCCGTGCGGCGCGCCGTGCCGGGAACGCGCACCGGTCACACGGCGCGGCTGCTCGAGTTCTACATCCCGCCCGAACACACTCCCGCGACCGATCAAGACAAAGGCATCTTCGATTACAAGGCCATCGGCCAAGGTGTCCAGGGCTACGTGTGGAGCTTCCCCATGCTCAGCGATGGGCGGCCCGCGCGCAATCGCGGCATCTTCGACTTGCGTATGCACGACGGCCCGCAACAAGACCTGCGCCCCATTCTGGCGCGGCTCGTCGCGCAGGACGGAGTGCGGGTGGAAGACTACGCCCTCCACAGCCATCCCATCCGCTGGTTCGACCCCGAGGACAGTTTTGCGGCCCCCCACATCCTGCTCGTGGGTGACGCTGCTGGCGTCGATCCCTCCTACGGCGAAGGAATCACGTTCGCACTTGGCTACGGCGAACTGGCGGCGCGCGAACTCAAAGCCGCTTTCACACAGCACGATTTCTCCTTCGCCGGGTATAAGGAACGCATTCTCAAAAGTCGTATGGGTGTGGTGTTGAAGCGCCGCCGCAGTATGGCGGCCATGCTCTACGGAATCTGCAATATCAATGTTCAACGCCTCATCTGGTGGCGGCTCAATTTTCTGCTCAAGTGGTACGTCAACAACTTCCTGATCGATTGGGCCAAATAACGCCCCCTCCTCAACTGCGGACTGTTCACAATCGCAGAAATACGCTACAATAAACATCATAAGCAGCACATCGACTGTGCTGCGATAAACGACTATCCGACGAACGACGACCAGACTGTTCAGGAGGACAATGCTATGACACAACCCTACACCATCGCCATTCTCGGCGGGACGGGCAACGAAGGTCCTGGCCTCGCCATGCGCTGGGCTAAAGCCGGGCACACCGTCATCATCGGCTCGCGGGAGGCGGAAAAGGCGCAGCGTGTTGCGGATGAGATCAACGCAAAACTCGGGGCGTCCCTGGTGTGCGGGCAAGCGAACACTGATGCCGCGCTCGCCTGTGACGTCGCCGTGCTGACCGTGCCCTACGCCGCACAAAACGCGCTGCTGGAAACGCTCAAGGACGCGTTGCAAGGCAAGACACTGATCAACGTCAACGTGGCGATGAAGCCACCCAAAGTAGCCCAGGTCTATATCCCACCGGAAGGTTCAGCTTGCGAGCAAGCGCAAGCGCTCCTCGGCCCCGGTGTAGACGTCGTCGCCGCGTTCCAGAACGTCGGCGCGCACACGCTGGAAGATCCCAACCACCCCATCGCCTGTGACGTACTCGTCTGCGGCGACAAGAAAGCGGCCAAAGCCATCGCCATCCAACTCGCCGAGGACATCGGCACGCGCGGCATCGACGCCGGGCCGCTGCTCAACGCTAAAGTCGTCGAAGGGCTGACCTCAATCCTCATCGGCATCAACATCCGCTACAAAGTGCCGGGGTCGGGCATCCGCATCACCGGGCTGCCATAGAGCAAGATGCAAGAGATAAGATACAAGATGCGAAACCGGCAACGCTTAACGCTTAACTCGCAAATCGCACAATGACCATCCCACAGATTGCGCTCTACGCTCTGCCCGGCATCCCGGACGTACAAACCGGGGATGACGTCGCACAAGTGATCCTCGATGCGCTAAAGCGGGCTGGCTTGGTACTGACCGATGGCGACGTGGTGGTCGTCACGCAGAAAATCGTCTCCAAAGCCGAGGGCTGCGCCGTCAAGTTGATCGACGTAGAACCGTCGCCGGAAGCGCAGGCCCTCGCCGCCGCCACGGACAAAGACCCACGCCTGGTGGAAGTGATCCTGCGTGGTTCGCGCGGCGTCGTGCGCCAGCGTGAAGGCACGCTCATTATGGAGACGCGTCACGGCTGGATTTGCGCCAACGCCGGTGTGGACCGCTCCAATGTAGCCGGCCCCGAAGGCGATGTCGCACTCACGCTGCCGGAGGATCCGGACGCTTCGGCTCAGCACATCCGCGATGGGTTGATGGCTGTAACCGGCGCGGACGTCGCCGTCATCATCACCGACACGCACGGGCGCGCGTGGCGGCTAGGAACGGTCAACGTGGCACTCGGCGTCGCCGGGATGCTGCCCATAACCGATTTGCGCGGGCAACCAGACATGTTCGGTTACACACTGCGCGTGACCACCGTCGCCCGTGCCGACGAACTGGCCGCGGCGGCGGGCCTCGTCACCGGGCAAGCCGCGGAGGGGCTACCCGTCGTCCTCATCCGCGGTGCAGATTACCCGCACGGCGACGGCTGCGCCACGGATATGCAGCGCCCGCCGGACAAAGACTTGTTCAGATAAATTCAGCCAGGATTTACAAGATTCACAGGATTTATCTTTCTTATCCTGAAAATCTTGTCAATCCTGTCAAAAAAAAAATAGGAGGACAATATGCCACAAAACGATATTCCACGAGTAGGATTGTATTTGCAGGACGCTCATCCTCTTCGCGATGGGATGGCTTACGCGCAGTATGCGGAAGAACATGGCTTTGAAGCCGTCTGGCAGGCAGAGAGCCGTCTCGTCCGCGACGCCATTGTGCCGATGGCGGCCTTCGCCGCCGCGACGAGCACGATCAAGATCGGCTCCGGCGTCATCAACAACTGGACGCGCAATATCGGCCTGCTGGCGGCGACGTTCCTCACGCTGGACGACCTCGCGCCGGATCGCATCATCTGCGGCATCGGCGCGTGGTGGGACCCTCTGGCGAAGAACGTCGGCATCGACCGCCGCAAGCCGCTCCTGGCGATGCGCGAGACGATCGAGGTGATGCGCAAACTGCTGGCGTTGGAACGGGTGACGTACCACGGCGAATTCCACTACGTGAACAACATCGAGCTGGACGTCGTCCACGGGCGGCGCGAACCGCGCCATGTGCCGATGATGATCGGCGCGACCGGCCCGCAGATGATGGAAATGACGGGCGAGATCGCCGATGGCGCGGTGCTCAACTACTGCGTGCCGCCGGAGTACAACGACGAGGCGATGGAGTTGCTGGACAAAGGTGCGCGCAAAGCCGGGCGCACCGTTGATGACATCGACCGCCCGCAACTCGTCGTCTGCTCGGTGCACGAGGATCAGGCGGAGGCCATTCGCGGCGCGAAGATGCTGCTCACGCAATACCTCGCGCAGCAGCCGCATATCGCCAAAGCCAGCGGTGTGACGAAGGATGTGGTAGAGAAGATTCAGGCTATCCTGGGCTGGCCCGCCACCAAGGAGCAGATCGAAAAAGCGATGATCTACGTCCCCGACGACCTAGTGCTGAAGATCACCGCCACCGGCACCCCAGCAGAAGCCCGCGTCAAAGTACAGGAGTACATCAAGCGCGGCGCAACGTGCCCGATCCTGTACCCGCTGGGCGACGTGCGGTTGATGATCGATACGTTTGCGACGAAGTAAAAATACTGGCCTTGCGAAGGTTCGGAAACCTTCGCAAGGCTGGCATTACCCCTTCGACAAGTCCACCGTCACCGCCGACAGCAGTTTCACCGCATCGACGAGCGCCCGCTCATCGAAGTCGAACGTCGCCGTGTGGTGCCCGCCCGCGCCGATGCCCGCGCCCAGGCCGATGTGCGTCGCCAGACCGCCGCGCTCCTGCACGCGACGCATCATGTAGGTGTAGTCCTCGCTGCCGCCGCCGCTTTCGGGCGGGTGCAGGGAAAAGTCGGCCATACGCAAGGCGATGGCCTCCACCCGTTCACCGAGGGCCTGGTCGCTCTCGGCTAACGGCGCACTGCCCATCGCGATGATGTCCACAGTGCAGTCATACATTGCGGCGGCGGACGTCAGCACGCGCGTGGCCCGGTCGACCATGTAGTCGTTCAGTGCCGTGGTCGCGCCGCGTGTCTCGATGACGAGCCGCGCCTTCGGGCAGATGACGTTGCGCCCTTCACCGGCGATCAGCTTGCCCACGTTGATGCGCGTCGCACCCAGGCGGTGGCGCGGGATGGCATACAGGTTGAGCACCGCCGTTGCGGCAGCCAACAGCGCGTTCTTGCCCGCCTGCGGATCGCCGCCTGCATGCGCCGGTTCGCCCTTGATGACCGCGTCGAACTTGCTCGTCGCCAGGAAATTGCTGCGGGCGCACTCGATCTCGCCGAGATTCCATCTGCCGTAGAGATGCAGGCCCAACAGGACGTCGACGTCATCTACGACGCCGGCCTCCACCATCGACTTCGCGCCACGGACGCCTTCCTCTGCCGGTTGGAAGATCAGTTTGACCGTGCCGTGGAACGCATCCCGCAGTGCCATCAACACCTCGGCCACGCCCAATCCAAGCGCAGTGTGCCCGTCGTGACCGCAAGCGTGGGCCGCGCCATCGTTGACCGAAGCAAAGCCCTCAAGCACCGGGCGGTGCGTCTCGGCGGCGCTCTCCTGCATAGCCAACGCATCCATATCGAAGCGCAGTCCTACCGTCGGGCCATCGCCGTTCCTGAGCATACCCACGACACCAGTAAATCCACCCTTCACCAATTCAAGATACGCCGGGTCGCCACCGTGAGCCACCGCGCGCTCCCAGGCAACATCCAATGTCGCCTGATCGGGTAATCCCATCCGCGCCTCGTCGTGCATTACATCGCGTCCCATGTAGACGTCGAACCCCAGGTCGGCCAACCGCCGGGCGACGAGTGACGCCGTCCGAAATTCCGTCCAACCCGACTCAGCATAACGGTGAAAGTCGCGCCGGTAAGCAACCAACTTCACCGCCAAGGCATTGGCCGAATCACAAACCCGATCAATCATCTCCATCCTATCCACCCCAATCACCCATGACCGGTTACCAGTTACCGCCCCTCCAGTATACCCCAATGCTTGGAAAACATCATAATTGTGGTATCATTCTCCAACTTCCAAACGCTTCACATAGATACCGCAAGGAGATGAACCGTAATGAAGAATATCGCCGTGATTGGAGTAGGGTACGTCGGATTGGTGAGCGGGGCCAGCTTTGCCGACCTGGGCAACCGGGTGATCTGTCTGGACATCAACGAGAAACGTATCGAGAACCTCAACAAGGGCATCATGCCCATCTATGAACCAGGGCTGGAAGAAGTCGTCGAGCGCAACGTGAAAGCCGGACGACTGATCTTCACCACATCCTACGCTGAAGCCCTCAAGGATACCGAGTACGCATTTATCGCTGTAGGTACACCCTCGGACGTAGACGGGCAGGCCGATCTGCGCTACGTGCGGATGGCGGCGGAATCCATCGCCGACGTGATGGACCACCCCGTCATCATCATCAATAAATCCACCGTGCCGGTAGGCACCGGCGACTGGGTGGCGGACATCATCCGCAACCGGCGGCCCGATGCGCCGGAATTCGCCGTGGTCTCCTGCCCGGAGTTTCTGCGCGAAGGCTCGGCCATCACCGACTTTATGAACCCCGACCGCGTGATCCTCGGTTCGACGAACCGCAACGCCGCCGAAAAAGTTGCCCAACTGCACCTGCCGCTGCGCACTACGATTATGATCACCGACCTGCGCACGGCAGAGATGATCAAATATGCGTCCAACGCCTTCCTGGCGGCCAAAATCTCCTTCATCAACGAGATCGCCAACATCTGCGAGGCGCTCGGCGCTGACGTGAAAGAGGTCGCCTCCGGGATGGGGATGGACAAGCGCATCGGCGGCGCCTTCCTGGATGCCGGCATCGGTTGGGGCGGCTCGTGCTTTCCCAAGGACGTAAAGGCGCTGGCGTACATGGCCGAACTCGCCGGGCGGCACCCACAGTTGGTCCACGCCGTGATGGACATCAACACCGACCAACGCAAAGCGCCCATCCGCAAGGTCAAAAAACTACTCGGCGGCAGTCTGGAAGGTAAAGTCATCGGCCTGCTCGGGTTGGCTTTTAAGCCCAACACGGACGATATGCGCGAAGCGCCTTCTGTAGACATTGCCTGGGACTTGCTTCGCGAGCGCGCCAAAGTCCGCGCTTACGATCCCGTCTCGATGGACAACGCGCGGCGGATGCTGCCCGAAGTCGAGATGGCCGACAATCCATACACCCTGGCGGAAGGCGCCGACGCGCTCATTCTGGTAACGGAATGGAATGAATTCAAGCACCTGGACTTGGCGCGCATCCGCGACACGATGAACCAGCCCATCTTGATCGACGGGCGCAACATTTACGATCCTCATCTTGTGCGCGACATGGGATTTGAGTATATGGCCATCGGGCGCGGCTATAACGGCGTAGGCATTGAAGAGATCATTGACTAGGGAGTATTTTGAATGACGTTACTGCGCACAAAACTCGATAATGGCTTGCACGTCCTCATCCGCGAGAGCCACGCAGCGCCGGTGGTCAGCGTGTGGGCCTGGTACCGGGCCGGCGTGCGCAACGAGCGCCAGGGAATGACAGGCATCTCGCACTGGGTCGAGCACATGCTGTTCAAAGGCTCGGCGCGTTGGCCCGAAGGCGCTGCCGACGAAGCCGTCGCCCGCGAAGGTGGGATGTTCAACGGGATGACGTGGTACGACTTCACCACGTACTTCGAAACTCTTCCGGCCCACAAAATCTCGCTGGCGTTGGATATCGAATCCGACCGGATGCGCAATGCCGCCTTCGACGCGGACGAGGTCGAATCCGAGCGCACCGTCATCATCAGCGAGCGGCAGGGCAACGAGAATTCGCCGCTTTTCTTGCTCAATGAAGAGGTCTCGGCAGCGGCCTACCGCGTCCATCCCTACGGGCACGAGACACTCGGCCACCTCTGCGACCTGCAAACGATGACGTGTGATATGCTGCGCGACTACTACCGCACGTACTACGCGCCCAACAACGCGATTCTCGCTATCGCCGGCGACTTCAATGCCGGAGAGATCGAGCGCATCACCGAGCGCTACTTCGGCGGCATCGAAGCCGGGCCGGAGATCCCACCCGTCACTGCCGTCGAGCCGCCCCAGCGCGGCGAACGGCGCGTCGTTGTCGAAGGTGCGGGACAGACCGACTACCTCAACGTAGCCTTTCACATCCCCGCCGCCCGCCACGAGGATTTCTTTGCACTGACGGTACTCAACGCCGTGCTCGCAGGGGCATCAGGGTTTCTGGTCGGCGGCGGCGTCACCAACCACACCAGCCGCCTCTATCAGGCGCTCGTGGAAAAGGAATTCGCCATCGACATCAACGGCGGCCTGATGACGACCGTCGATCCCGGCCTCTACCAACTGACGGCGACCGTTTGGCCGGGGCGCACTCTGGACGAGGTCGAGGCAACCCTGTGGGCTGAAATCGAGCGGCTGCGAGAAGCGCCAGTGACACCAGCGGAATTGGAAAAGGCGCAGCAACAGGCGCGCGCGCTCTTCGCCTATGCCAGCGAGAGCACCACGCATCAAGCGTTCTGGCTCGGCTATAGCGAAATCTTCGCCGATTACGAATGGTTCACGCGCTACCTGGACAACCTCGCCGCCGTCACGACAGAAGACGTGCAGCGCGTTGCGCAAACCTACCTGCGCTCCCAAAATCGCACCACCGGCTGGTATCTGGCCAAGAAAGCCAGTTCTTGAGGAGATAATATGTACAAACGCAAACTTGCGCTTTCTTTGCCCGGTCCTGACGATATTGTGCGCCAGGTTTTGCCGAACGGCATCACCGTGCTGGCCCGCGAGAACTTCAGCAGTCCCACCGTCGTCGTCAGCGGCTACCTGCACGCAGGCGCAATAGACGTATCCTTGGAAAAAATCGGGCTGGCCGGCTTCACCACCGACGTGCTGGAACGCGGCACGCACACACGCAGCTTCACACAACTGTACGAAGAAATCGAATCCATCGCCGCCAGCTTCAGCATCAATGCCGGCGTGCAGACCACCGGGTTCGGCGCGCGGGGGCTGGTCGAGCACCTGCCGCTGCTGCTGGAGATCCTCAACGACGTGCTGCGCAACCCCGCCTTCGACAAAAGTCAGGTGGAGAAAGCCCGCGCCGAAATCCTTACCGACCTGCAAGAACGCGAGACCAGCCCGCGACGGATGTCGGCACTGGCTTTCCGCGCATTGGCCTACCCTGAAGACCATCCCTATCACTGGAGCCAGACCGGCTACTTCGAGACCATCGAACGTATTTCCCGCGACGATCTGGTGCAATTTCACGAAGCGTTTTTCAGCCCACAGAACGCCGTCATTGTGGTTGTCGGCGCGCTCAAGGCGACAGACGCAGTAAAGGTTGTCGCCAGCACTTTCGGCGATTGGCAAGGCAGCCGCCCAACCCAACCCGACCTGCCGCCCGCACCCGCGTTGACCGAGCGCCGCGAGCAGCGCCTTTCCATCGAGGACAAAGCGCAGAGCGACCTCGTCCTCGGTTGGCCCGGCCCGGCGCGCGCAGACCCGGACTTCGTCCCGTGTTTCGTCGCCAACACCGTGTTTGGCGTTTTCGGGATGTACGGGCGGCTCGGAAAGATCATCCGTGAAACCAACGGGTTGGCCTATTACGTCTACAGCAACATCGAAGGCGGAAAAGGTCCCGGCCCCTGGCGCATCATCGCTGGCGTCAATCCGGCAAACGTCGACAAGACCGTCGAGCTTATCCTGCAAGAACTGCGCCGCCTCCGCGACACGCGCGTCACCAAAGAGGAACTCCGCGACACACAGTCCTTCCTCACCGGCAGCCTGCCGCTGCAACTGGAGACTAATACGGGCGTCGCCCACGCGCTGATCAACATCGAACGCCATAACCTCGGACTGGATTACCTCCAACGCTATACCGAGATGATCACAGCGGTCACCGCGCCAGAGGTGCAGGCTGTCGCCCAACGCTGGCTCGACCCCAAGCACTACGCGCTCGCCATCGTCGATCCGACGGAGTAATATGCTCACCACCGGCGTCGATCTCGTAGACATCCCGCGCATCGAGCGCGTACTGCAACGGTTCGGCGACAGATTCCTCGCGCGCGTCTACACGCCGGACGAAGTCCGCTACAGCCGTGGGCGTCCGGCGGAACTCGCAGCGCGCTTTGCCGCGAAAGAGGCCGTCGCCAAGGCCCTGGGCGTGGGGATGCGCGTCCTTTCTCCGGCGGGCATTGGCTGGCTTGAGGTGGAAACGCTGAACGAGATGAGCGGAAAACCCTACGTCGTCCTCCACGGGCACGCCCGCGCCCTCGCCGAGACGCAAGGCCTGACCGAGTGGGCGGTCAGCTTGAGTCACGATGGCGGGCTGGCGATTGCATTTGTCGTAGCGTCAGGATAGCGTGTCAAAATTGACTTACGTAGAGGCAAGAAGTATAATTCTTATAGGGAATGCTTGATCTCAAGCCCTATCTCGACCATGAGGCCTGCGTGAGCATACGGGGGTAACTATGGCAGTCCAGACGCACAATCGCCGCGAGAATATGAAAAAGCAGCCGACCACGGCGCGAAGTCGCGTCGTGAAACCGGCGACGGAAAGTGCGCTGGCGACACAGGCCGCGCGCGCGTTGATCGATCCGTCGCCGATGCTGCCCGAAACCGTCATTGCCCTACAACGCACAGCGGGCAATCACGCCGTTTCAGGGCTGCTCCAGACCAGACCGCCATCGACCTCGGGTGCGTTAGTCGTACAACGGCAAGAAGAAGAGGAAGAACTCCAGGCCAAGCCCCTTGATGGACACAGCAAGGGCGGCGACACCCTTACCCCGGAAATCGAACAGCACTTGACCACCCAAAAAGGCCGTGGCAACCCACTTCCTGCCAATCTACAGACAATGATGGAAGCCCGTTTCGGCGCCGACCTCAGTGCGGTGCGCCTCCACACGGATAGCGATGCCGCCCGCCTCAGTCACACCCTCAGCGCTCATGCATTTACCCACGGCGCGGACATCTACCTCGGCGCAGAGAAACACAGCCCGGCCTCAGCGGAAGGGCAGCGTCTTCTGGCCCACGAACTAACCCACGTCATCCAACAGGGCGCAGTCAAACCTGCCACACGAACATCCAGCGGTCAACCGGCGATGCAGCCTCATGGCGTCGTCCAACGTGTCTTGAATCCACTCGAATGGTGGCAGCAGGCAAAAAGCACCAAACAGGGCGCCGTGGATGCCAGAAAAGAATACAAAGAGGCTAAGACCAAAAAGGGAAAAGCCGGCGCGGTCATGGGCGGGATCGGCAAAGGCGTCGAAGCCCTTGCCGGTGGGCTGCAAGGCGACCAACGCGAGGAAGTGGGCATGGCCGCGCTGTATGCCGCCACGATGAGCGGTCCGGACGGCAAAGAGTTCAAGCCAACGGGGAAATTCAGCGAGTTCTTGGATAAAGATGCGCCGGGCGGTCTGATGAACGCGACTTACGCCGCACAGGGTGCGGGGCAGGCGCTCTCTGGCGTTATGGGAATCGGCAAAGGCATCCAACAACAGTTCAGCGGCAGTCGCTTCCAACAACATGTAGGCGCCAAGAAGATCGAGCGGGGACTGTCGGATGTCCTCGGCGGCGGGACCGGCATGGGCAGCGGTATCGAGGGATTGATGGGCGACTCGGCCAAGACGTTGGCAAAAGTGGGGGGAGAAAACATCCCCGTTCTCGATGTGGTCTACAATTACACCCTCGCGGGGTTGAAAGGCAAAGAGACCCTCGAAGACGCGCTGACGGCTAAAGCCATGCGATCCCACGCCGGCGAATTGGAACAGAAAAAGCGAGGCGCGCTGCACAATCTGCCGGAGTTCAATCGTCTGCGTTTTATGGAAGAATGGAACGCCAAACAAGCCTATCGCAGACTCCAGCAAAGTGGTTCGCGGGCGCAGAAAATGAAATTCGTCCTGAGCCATCCAGGACTCATCACCAGCAAACCGGAGCAATACTTCCGGAAAAAAGCAGAAGGTAAGACGCGCGAGCAGCTCAAACAGAACTACAAGCAAACCCGGCAAGATGTACGCGTGCTCGAACAAAAAGCCAAAATGGGCCAGAGACTGGGCTGGACAGAACGGGAGAAAATCAAGGCCTTCAAAGACAAATACCAGGGTTACGAAGGCTACCGCGAAGCACAAAAAACGGCCAAATTCATCGGACGACGCAAAGCCGAAAGCGCCACTGTCAAGGGCGTCGAGGCGACGGGGTATGCCCTGGATGCCACCGGCACTTTCACCGCCGGCGCGGACTTCGGCGCAACCAAAGCGACGGGCAAATTCCTCAAGTTCGGCGCGAGCGCCTACAAAGGATTGCGGACGTTGGGCAGACGCGTGGCGAAAGTACACCATTTGCGCCAGGCCAAAAACCTGCTCAACTATGGCGGCAAAAACGACCGGGGCATTGGATGGGGCGCGAAGCAATTCTTTTTTGGCAACGTCGATGCACAACGGGGGAAAACGCAGAAAGGCATCGATACGCCGGACAAGATTGGCAAGCACTTCTACGCGCCGGGCAAAAAGATCAACGAGGAGTATGGCGGACGCGGGTGGGACCGTGGCTTCAACCGGTACGTTGCCAAACAAAAACTACTCGGCTCCAGGCTCGCACTGGATGGCGAGACCAGCCGTTGGGCGCGGATTGGCGCATTGGCCGAGGAAAAAAACAAAGCGGAATATGGCGGCAAGAAAGACCGTGGCGTGGGATGGAAGTTGCGCCAGTATCTCAAGCCCGGCTCCGTGACAGAGAAGTCCACCCACTTCCGGCGCGCATTGACGCGCGGCACCACCGGCAAAGCCATGACGATGACGCCAGAGAGTGCGGTCAAAGCCAGACGCCTGGTCACCACCAGCAGCGAGCGCCGGCAGGAGCAATTCTTCAAAGGACTGCAAAGCAGCGATCCCGAAACGCAAAAGGAAAATCTGCGTATCTACAACCGGCTTGCCGGCGGCAGCCTGGTGGGAAAGATGAGCCAATGGCACCGTGGGAAGGCCACTGCGGAGGACATCGCCAAGTGGGGCACGGACGAAAAGCTCGCGGAGAAAGACAAGGAAGCCATCAAAGACCTTTTCGAGAAGGAGACCTCGCTGTAACGGGGGCCTATGCGCGCAGTCGTCCAACGTGTATCCAATGCGTCAGTCACTGTGGATGGCGTCATCGTCGGCGAGATCGGCCCGGGATTGCTGGTGCTGCTGGCTGCCGGTGCGGGTGATACCGCAGCCGAGGCCCGTTGGCTGGCGCATAAGATTGCCAATCTGCGCATCTTCGGCGACGCCGAGGGCAAGATGAACCTTTCCGTGCAGGCTGTCGGCGGTAGCGCACTGGTAATCTCGCAGTTCACGCTCTACGGTGACATCCGCCGTGGATTCCGGCCCTCGTTCGTCAAGGCCGCACCGCCCGACGTCGCCGAGGTGCTCGTCGATATCTTTGCTGAAGCGTTGCGTGCAGCCGACGTCCCCACAGCGACCGGCGTTTTTCGCGCGCACATGCATGTCGGCCTGGTCAACGACGGCCCGGTGACAATCATCCTCGACAAAGAACCCGGAGATCCCAATGGTTGACGAAACGCAACTCTGGGCGTGGTTCTTGTTCAGCGCCGGACTCGTCCCGCAGCGCGCCAAGACGCTCCTTTCGGCATGGGATCAACGCGGACTGACGCTGCGCGCCGCCCTGGAAGCGCTGCCCGCTCAAGCCAACGCGCTGGGACTGACGCCCGAAGAAGTGGCAAAACTACGTCCGCCGCACGAGTTGCCTGCGATTGACGCCCTACGGTGGAACGAATCGCTTTATCCCCTGGGATTGCACCAACTGCCGTTCAAACTTCGCCCGGCGCTGCTGTTCTACAGCGGTGATCTAAGCCTGTTGATGCGCCCGATCATCTATCTGGCGCCCGGCCCACTCGACGACGAAACGCGAGAACTCCTGCAAGAGACGGTGGGGATTCTATTGGGGGAAAACCTGCTTCTGGCTGCGTTTCGGGAGAGTCCACAGGCGGCCCTCCTGCTGGAAGAAATGGCCGCCAGCGAGGGGGAAGTGCTGCTCTTTGCCAAACAGGGGCTGGCACAACTCACGTTGCCAGAAAACGAACAGGCGCTCTGGCAAGTGCAACGGCTACTCATCCTCAGTCCCTTGCCGCCCAATACACCCCCCAATCCTGCCTGGGACGATGTGTTGCAGCAGGTGGTGGCAGGTGCCGCTATGCACAGCGTCTATAGCCATACCACGGCGCTGGAAAAAATCGAGGGTAACATTAACGCGATTTTGCTGGCCACCTCCCCTGGAATCCACACGCCACAGGGCATCCGTGTCGTCACGAACGCTGTCGAAGCCGCATTATGGCTAACGGAACTCCCCGTCACGCCGGCTAATGCAGGACAACAGCCAGCAGCAGCGCCATCGGCGCCGCTTGGACTTACCGTAGAACTGCCCATCGATCCCCCACCCTCTCCGGCAGAGGCGTTACGCGTCCTCGAACAAGGCGGGCGCGTCCCCGAAGCTCTCAAAAAACGGCTGTTCAGCCACTAACGCACACCGATCAACTCCACGGCATCGATCTGGTTCCAGAACCCCGTGCGCGACTCGTCGAGGTCGATGTGCACACCAACGATGCGCTCCGCCGTCTGCGGCACAGTCACGACCAACACACCCGGACACGTGCGATCCGTGTCTTCACCTTCCCAGATGCGCTGTGCCGTGCCATCTTCATTGACCAACGAAACACGAAAGATCGCGCCCCGCCCTAGCGTCTGGTAAATTCGCACCTCCGTCGTGTACACCGGTTGCGCGTATCGCAGGCGCAGCCATTCCACGCCATTCCCACGCGCAGACGCCCAAGCCCGCGAGTCATCGGTGCAGGCATCGATCTCCGGCGCGCCGGTCGCACGGGTCACACTCCAGTCGGGGAAACCGAATTGCGAGCTGGCCTCCGCTGCAATCGCCCATTGCGACAACACAGCCGGCGTCGGCGTAGCTTGCGTGAGCACCGCTTCCGCCCGCTCGCACCCGGCAAACAACCCGGTGCACATCAACAGAACGAACACAATCCACAAACGAAGCATCCTTCTCCCTACCCATTTACCGTTGGATAACACCTTCTGGTTCCACTAAGGGCCTGTAAGAGTATAACTTCCCGAAAGCTGTGGCCAGTCTCCGACCGCGCCACCGCAGGCTTAGGCGTGCGCAGGCACGGTCAAAGACCGGCCTGCATGGGAAAGTTGCAGACCATTAGATCATATTCTACCGCCTGTTGGCGACAAAGCAACAGTATAGCCAGCACAAACTCGACAACAATTCTTGTCAGCATTAACCAAGGCCATACTTATTTATGTTGGCGACTAATTTTATACTCTCCCTTGACCTTTGCATTTATATATGCTATAATCGTCTTCATATAGCATTACCGTTGAATAGCTCGGACTCTTATAGTAAGGGTCAACACTTTAACAATAGATAAAGGAGAGAAAACATGTTCCAAGATCGCATACGAGAAAACTATGAGAACCTGACGCCGGGTTTCAGAAAATTGGCGGATTTCATCATGAACAGCACCCTTGACGCGGCCTTCCTCACCGCCACCGAACTTTCTCGCCGCGTGGGTGTCGATCCGGCAACCGTCGTGCGCTTTGCACAGGAATTAGGGTATTCCGGTTACCGCGAGCTTTCCCGCGAAGTCAAGCACTACGTGCGCGACCAGGTGACGGCAACGTACCGCAAGGCCGGCGAGGCCGAATCCATCGAGACACTGCTCCATTCTCTCGTGGAAAATGCCGAACAGAATATGCAACACTTTGTGACCACCGATCTGGCGAACGTCGTCAAAGCTATCGAGATTTTGAAGGACGCATCGCATATCTGGTTTACCGGGGAGTATACCGGCTACGACCTGGCGGTCTTTATGGGCAAGAAATTCAAGGCCTACGGTGTGCCGGCAAGCGTCTTCTATCCGGGAATGAACGAGACGGCGAGCGTGCTCCCGCAGATGCAGCCCGGTGAAGCCCTCGTCACCTTCGTGGGCGCCGAACCGAACCTCGATACCGGATACGCCGTCCATATGGCCCGCGAGAAGGGTGTCAAGACCATCGCTGTGACCAGTTCCGGCGTGGCCTTGCCCGCCCGCAAAGCCGACCTGACAGTCATCGTCCCCGGCAAGTCGCCCATCGGGATCCCGACTTTCGGCGCGCTGATGCAAGTCGCCAGCCTGATCTGGGAAGCGGTGATGAAGGAGCGCGTCGAGGCCGCCGGCCAGAAAATGGAAGACCTTCAGGTCAACATGGAAGCGCTGCTCCAACTGCGTGCCGCCACCCCGGAATACGAGGTCGCCACGGCGGAGTAACCCGCAGTTTCACGTCACACCACGGCGTTGCCTTATTGAGGCAACGCCGTTCTTTTTTGGCATTACCACGCTCAGTTCCGGGGGTCGCCAAAGGCACACGCCGGGCAACTGCAGTGCGTTCCCGAATCCAACACGCTACTCCCGTACCCGCCGCTTTAGCCGCGCCGCCAATGTTTCCGCCTCCACGCCCTTATCAGCCTCACGCGCAGGCGGCGAAACCGGCGCTTGAGCGGGTTCCACCCGCTCGCCATCCCGTGCTTTTTCCGGCGGAACGGCATCCGTCACAACCGGTGGCGTTTCTTGAGTCGCGGCCTTGCGCTTCTGGCGCAGCGTCGCGGCCAACGAGGACGCGGTGCCAGCCACAGGCTGCGCTCCACGCGGACGCCGCCGCAACGCCTGCGGCGGCAGCCCCGGCAAACGCGCCCGCACCCTCGCGAAGAGGCGCAGCACATCCGCGCGCGTCAACGACAACCGCCGCCACGCAATATCGACCGGCCACGCCAACGCCGCTAGAAAAACGAGCATCGGCATCAATGGCTCGCCGGTGATCCGCCCCTGAAGGTTGTGCACAAAAACCTCATCCGGGGCCTCGATGCGCGTTGCGCCGCCCTGCGCCGCCAGCCGCGCGACCGCCACACCCGCATCGCCGGGGATATACTCCGAGGGCGACGGCGCTGCCCATCCCGTCAGCAGATCGCGGTCACCGTAGAGACGCAACAACACCGCGCTGCGATCCTGTGGTGTAAAGCGTCCTTCATAGCGACCCGGCGCACGCTGGACCAGGGCCACCGTCTGCGATGCTCCTTCTCCCAGAGCCGGCGCGACATGCAGATTCAGCGACAATCCATCCACGTAACCGACCTCCGGATCGACCACATCCAGCACCACACGCGCGCTATCGTCGCTGGACAGCACGCGCAACGCCAGGTCGGCATCGGCAGGGGATGTCAGCACAGCACGCACCACCGCACCCCAGAAGTCCGCAAAGCCCTCCCATTCCACCCAACCCGCCGCCCAGCGTCCAGTCGTATCCGACGTCCAGGCCACCGCACGGCCCAGGCCATATTGCCATACCACGAGCAGGGGATCGCCTTCCAGCGCCTCCCACACCACCTGCGATGTCGCTTTTGGCGTCGTGGCAACGTACCCACGCAACGGCGGCGCAACGGTGATGCCGGCAACAGGCAACCACGGCATCAACGGCGCCGGGTAGAACGTCCGCTCGACGATGTACGAGCGTTTGGCGCGCGTCGTTTCCTCAGTGAAAATCGCCGGTAGATCGGCGGCGCGCTGCGTCAGGTAGAAACGCCCATTGCCGATTTCGGCGATGTTCATCAGAAAGGGAACGTCCTGACCAGAGCCAATTGCCACCACACTGAGCGTTATCCCCTCCTTCAGCAATCCTTGCACCAGTGCCGGAACACCCTCCTGACGCTCGGCGTCCGCGCCGTCGGCCAGCAGCAGGATGTGCCGCTGTTGGCCGGGAAAGAGCGGCACGCCGTGCAGCAAATCGGCCGCATAGAGCAAGCTTTCACGCACGTAGATGCCGCCGCCGCCCACTTGCAAACGGCGCAATTGTGCGGTTAACGCGTCGCGCTCCGTCATCAGGGCCGGGCCGATGGTGTCCGCCGGGCGGTCATCGTAGGCGACGACGGCCAGCGTGTCGGCGTCATTCAACGTCTCCGCCACGCGGATCGCAGCCTCCGCCGCCAATCGAATTTTCGTCGTCCCGCCCTCTTGGACGCCCATACTGCCCGATTTGTCGATCACCACCACCATCGCCATCGGCGGGAAGCGCGTGGGGTCCTGTACCTGCATCTGCACCGGCAACGCCTCCTCTAACGGCGTACCCAACCAGCCGCCGACGCCGTAACTCTGCGGCCCGCCCACGGCAACCAGGCCCCCGCCCAGGTCACGCACGAACGCGCGCAGGGCATTGAGCGATTGCGGGGCGAAGTTACGCGCAGGTGTATTGACCAGCACCACGCCCGCGTATTCCACCAACCCCTGTGCAGACAGCGGGAGCGCTTCGGGCGTCGTCTGTTCGACGGTCAGCCCGGCGCTTTCCAAGGCGTGCGTCACGGCTTCACGGTCCTCCTGTACGCCCACCACGAGCACACGCGGCGCACCCTGAACCAACACCCAGCCGTCGGCGCAATTGTTTTGGGTGAACGTGTCAAGTGTTGGCTCGATACACACACGCAGGGGAACAAAGCCAGGCGCATCCGCTGTAAAGGCGAACGCCACACTCGTCTCCGCACCGAGCAGATCAACCTCGCCCGAGCCGGTTTGCCCGGCCCCGGTCTGCCCGGCCGCCGTCCAGGCAAAGCCGGCAATCTGCTGCACATTGCTGCCGATCTCGATAACCACCGGAACACGGTCGCCGGGATAGACGCGCGCGGGTAGCGACACGTCCGCGATCCATACCTCCGCGCCAGGCGTCCCCGAACCGGTTTGCACGAGCTGCACGTCGATACCGCGTGCCCCGGCTTCCCGTAGCGCCCACGCGCCCAAACCGGAAGTCTCCAGTCCATCCGTCAAAACGACGAGACGGCCCGGCGCGCCTTCAGGGATCAGCGCCAGTGCCAACCGCACGGCCTGTTCGATGCGGGTGGCGTCGATGCGTGGCATCGACGCCACGCCCGGCCGGATAGATGCGAGGGATAATGGCCGATCCACCCATGCATCGCCCGCAAACACCACCACCGCGGCGCGATCCTGCGGCGACTTGCGCGCCAGCGCTTCCTCGACAAATGTCAGTTGCGCCTCCCAGACGTTGCGCGTGCTGGCCGAGCGGTCAAGCAAAAAGACGACGGTCAAGTCGCGCGTGCGCCGTCCGCTATACACGCCGAACAGCGCCAAGAGCAGTAGCCCCAGCAGGGCCAATCGCAACAGAAACGGGGGTTTTACCGCAGAGAACGCGGAGACCGCAGAATGTACAAGGTTCTGGAGTATCGAGTTTAAACTTTCAACGTCCAACTTTGAACTTCTAACGCGCTTTCGCCGCCAAGACGGCCCCCACCATAAAACGGCTTCCAGCAACAGGAGCAGCAGCGCCGCCATCACGCCCCAGCGACCCAGATCGCGCCAGCCGGGAACGTCGTCCACCGGAGGGATAACGCGCTCTCCCACGCGCATTTCATGCGGGCGCAGGTCGGTCTCAACTGCATCGAGCAGAGAGAGCGCCGCGTGATTCACGATGGTTCCGGCAGGCGTCTCCGCTTCGATGCGATACACGCCCGCCGTCGTTTCTGTCGTCTGCGGGGCATCGAGCGCCAGGGGCAAGCGCCGGTTGCCGGGGGTAATCAGGGTGGCAGCCGTCGCTGTTGCCGGAAGGGGCGGTGCCCACGGGAAGCCGGATGGCAACGACAATGCCGGCTCCGTCGAAAGTTGCGGCATCAACCATCCCATCAAATTGGCGGTGAGAATGGGAAATGCCAGACGCAACGGCAGATCGGAATCGCGCAAGTCAAATGCCATACATGCAATGCGCTGCCCGGGCCGCTCGACGGTCCATAACAACGGGCCGGTCGCCGTCTCCACCAGCACATCCGCTTCGGCAGGAAGAACGTAGGTTCGTGCACGCGCCACGTGGACGTCGGCCCAATCGACGTAGTTGAGCAAGGCGTGCGCCCATTGCCCGCGCACAGACACGGTAGGTGTTATCGCGGCACCCGCTTCACCGCACGGCGAGACGCCATCGGGCGCGATGAGCCACAGGTTGGTCGTGGGTAGTGTCGCCGTTACCGGGCCGTCGGCGACAATCACGGCGTAGCCAGCGGCTTCCGCGACATCGACCAACATCGCGCTCTGTGAGAGGGCCAGGCCGGGCAACGTGCGCAATGCCTGTGCCAGGAAGCGGTTGCCGGACGACACCAGGAGCGCACGTCCCCCCTCGCTCGCGGCCAGCGTCACCCACGCGCGATCATCGACACCCAGCGCATCTGCGCCTTCGATCCGCGCCTCAACCCACGCCAGAGCAGGTAGGCCCTCGAAGCTGAACGACGCCGTCCCCCACCCCGGCAAATCGACGATACGGCGTTCCACCAGCACACCGTCAGCGTATAAAGCCAATGGCCGTGACGTTGCCGTACCGGCATTGTAGATTTGCGCGAAGGCCGTCAGTCCCTCGGCGGTGCGTCGTAGCGCAAAGGCTACGAGGCCGGCGTTGTCGGGGATGGTTTCCTGGCCTAACTGGATGAGACGTACAACGCCGGGAAGCGCGGGCAAGACCTCATCGAAAGCGGCGTCGGTCACAAGGAGGGTGGTCACGTTGTCGCCGGTTGCCAGTCCGGAGGCCAGCGCCGTCGCTGCACGCCAATCCGCCGGACCATCGACGGGCATGACATCATCGAGCGCGCGGCGCAGCGCCGTGGCATCGCCGCTCTGCAAAAGCAAACGCGGTGTTGGACCGGCAGCGACCAGAGCCACGCGGTCGCCGGGTTGAAGCGTCGCCGCCAGATCACGCAGGGCGCGCAGGGCCGCATCGAAGCGCGTGGCATCGCCGGGAGATACTGCGGCTTGCATACTGGCAGATACGTCGAGGAGGATAATCGTCTGCCCGTGGAACGTCAACGGCGCGGGAACCGCCGGGCGCGTCAAGGCGAAAACCAACGCGAGCAACACGAGTAACTGCACCAAAAGAAGCCAGTTGCGGCGAAGTCTCTGCCAGGGGCGGTTGGCGTGACGGTCGGCGAAGACGGCTTCCCATAGCAGCAGACTCGGCACGGGCGCGTTCTGCCGGTGCAACCGCAACATGTACAGCAGCACGATGGGCGCAGCCAACAGGAGGCCCAACAATCCGGCCGGATTTAGCAGACGCATATGCTCCTGTCAGCGGCTAGAGTTGATCGATGAGCCACCCGATGGAAGAAGCCAACATCCACAGCAAACTGGTCACCACAAACAACCCCAGCAGCCCCACCAGCACGTTGATGATCCGCGCGCTTACACCCTCTGTACGCCGGGTCAACCGCGCACCGGCCTGCTCGAAACGATCCAACGTAAACAACGTCGCGCCGATTGCGCCGCCAATCAACAACGTCATCGTGCGATTGGCGGGCGGTTGCCAGCCGAGCGATGGGCCAATCTGCATCGCTATGGCGACCACCAGCATGCCGATAGCCGCTCCTACCAGTTGCTTACCCCATCCGCGCGTCACCGGAGGTTCGGCCTCTGTCTGAGGTTGTGGCTCTTCCGGTTGTAGCAATTCTGGTTCTTCTGTCATTGAAATCCCCCCCTCCCCTCGCATTGTCTGATAGTCGTTTATCAGATAGTTGTTAGTCGGATAGACATTCGCCCTCATTGTACAGTCGGCGCGAAGAAGGGCAAGTGTGAGCGTTTAGCGATCAGCCGTCAGCGTTCAGCTATGAGTAGACACAGGGAAACGCTTTTATTAACCACAAAGACGGCCCGGAGGCCGTCTTTGGCAAATTGATCACAGGCTATGCGACACGCGCCTGCACGTCACCCTGCTTCTTGCATCTTGTATCCTGCTTCTTGCATCTTGTATCCTGCATCTTGTATCTTGTACTACGTCGTAGCACGCACGAGCGAATGTCTGTGGCTGCGCTCTTCCCACACCACGAGCAAGGGCACGGCCACGCACAGCGAGGTGAACGTCTCGGAGAGCATGCCCACCAGCATCACGGCGATGAAGGGCTTGATCGTCGCGCCGCCAAAGAGCAGGATGGCGATCATCACGAACATCGCGTTGAGTTGCGTCGCCAGTGAACGATGTACGGTCTCCAGCACACTGCGGTTTACGATCAGCTCGAATGGCTCGCCACGGTGACGGGGAATATTCTCACGTATGCGGTCGAACACGACGATCAGGTCTTCTACCGAGAAACCGATGACAGTCAGTACTGCCGTCAAGAAGAGCACGTCGGCCTCCCACCCTTGCAGAATGCCCATCAGCGCGTAGAAGCCCACCGAGATGATGACATTGATCAGCATCGCCACAATCGTCACCACGCCGTAGCGGAATGGATTGGGGACTTTGCGGAAGGAGAACCAGATGAAGCACAGAACGGCTACCGAAGCAGCCAACACCGCCAAAGCCGCGTACTGCACCACTTCCGCGCCGACTGCCGGTTCCACTGTGCTCCAATTCGAAAGGGCGCGGTCGACCAGCCCCACCTGCTCATCCAACTCATTGAGGATTTTCTGCACTTCATCGGTTTCTGCGAAGCGAGTCCGCACCTGCCACGTGTTATCCTCCACCGCGCCAAGGCGCTGTACAATGGGCCCCGTGTGGTCGTTTGCGGTGAAAACATCACGGATGGCGGACTCCTGCACCGGTTGGTTGAAGTGCAGGACAAAGAGCGTCCCGCCCCTGAAATCGATGCTGATGCGCAAAGCCTGCCCATCGAACAAGATGGCCGAAACCAGCAACGCAATCAGACTGAGCGCGATTAAAACACCGGCAATGGTAAAGAAAAGGCGTCGTTGTTGTACGAAGTTAATCATGGCCGTTCCTCCTACAGTCCCAGCAGCCAGGCGTGTTGCTGAATCCACTTCCCGGCTGCGCCGTAAATCAGGCGTATGAGTGTGCGAGTGGTGATGATCGCCGTAAAGAGGTTGACCACCGAGCCGAGCGCCAGCGTAATAGCAAACCCCTTCACCAGACTGGCGGCGAAGGCATTGCCGAAGATGAAGAGGATGAGGCACGAGAGCAGCGTCGCCAGGTTGGAGTCGCGCACCGATGTCCACGCGCGCGAGAAGCCGACCTCCACCGCTCGCATCAGCGGGCGACCACGCCGCAGCTCTTCCTTCATCCGCTCGAAGACGAGGATGTTAGCATCCACCGCCATCCCCACCGAGAGCAAGAAACCCGCAATACCCGGTAGTGTCAGGGTGATAGGGACGAGCTTATACAATAACATATTCAACAAGACGTAGAGCGCCAGCGCCAGGTCCGCCGCCAGCCCGTTGAGACGGTAGTAGATGAGCATAAACAGGAACACGACCGTCAGCCCCACGATGCCCGCGCGCACACTCTTGTCCACCGATTGCGCACCCAGGCTCGGGCCAATCGCCTTGTAGCTCTCGATCCGCAACGGGATCGGCAACGCACCGTACTGCAATTGGACGGCCAGTTGGTTCGCCGACTCGAAGGTGAAATTCCCCTGAATCACAGCCTCGCCGGTAGGAATTACCGTATCCATACGCGGGCAAGAAAGAATTTGCTTATCCAAAACGATACACAAACTCTCTCCAAGGTGACTTGCCGTATAGTTCGAAAAGAAAGTCGCAGCCTGAGGTTGAAATTCAATGGCCACAACAGGCTGCGAGGTCTGCGGGTCACGAGTAGGGAAGGCACTTCTTAGATCGGCGCCGGTCATCACCGTGTCGAACAAGATCACGTCCGTCATTGCCGAAACACTTTGAATCTCGGCCTCGGTCATCCCAAAGGTGGTACTGATCGGGATTTGCAATGACTGTAAAGTGAAAATGGTGTCAATCGGAAGACCAGGGGGCGGGGCGACAAATTCCAGTAGCGCCGTCTCGCGGATCGTATCCACTGCCTGCGCGGGGTCTTCGATGCCGGGGATTTCCACCACGATACGCTCCGAACCCTGAACCTGCACCACCGGTTCGGTCAGGCCCAGAGCGTCCACCCGATTCTCGACGATGCGGCGCGCCGTCTGCATCGCCTGCGGATCCACCGATTGGCCTTCCGGCAAATCGGCTACCAGCAACACCTGCAACCCACCCTGTAAGTCCAAGCCGAGTTGAAAGTCCAGGTTGCGCGAGGAGGCCGGCTGCCAGAAAAGCAGGTTCGTTACCCAGTCGGGATGCTGGGGCCATACGACGCCATAAATCGCCACGGCGGTCAAAAGAAGGATCAACACAAAATAGGTGATGGTTCGTCTGTCCATAAACACTCCTGCAAAAAAAGAAGGCCCTCCCCGGAAAAAGCGAGCGCCCTCCAGATAACGACAAAGGCCATTATAGTCTGGCAAGGGGATTTGTCAATGCGTGATGCGTGAAACGCGATGCGTGAAAAATCACGTTTCACGTTCCCCGGCGATTATGCTATACTCGGCTCTGATGAAAGAGCAGACGTGGGCGTCCGCGATGACCGAACCCTTCTTCTTTCCCGGCGGCGAGCCGGGGGTGTTGTTGATCCACGGGTTTCTCACCGCCCCTGGTGAAATGCGGCCGCTAGGTGAACACCTTGCCGCGGTAGGGATGACCGTGAGCGGTATCCGGTTGCGCGGGCATGGCACGCAGCCGGAAGACCTGGCAGAGGTTTCCTGGTGGGATTGGCTGGCGGACGTCGAGGCCGGATTAGCCGAACTGCGAAAGCGCTGCACGCGGGTCTGCATCGCCGGGCTATCGCTCGGCGGGGCGTTGGCGCTGCACGCCGCCGCCCACCACACGGTGGAGCGCGTCGTCACTTTCTCCGCGCCGCACAGCGCGCTGGCGCGGCATCCCCTGTTGCAACTGGCAAAGGCCGGATCAAGGATCATCCACTCGATCCCGAAAATCGGCTCGGACGTGCGCGAACCGGCAGCGCGCCGCGCCCATTTCACGTACACGCGCGTGCCACTGCACGGCGTCCTCCAAATTGCGGCGCTCATGGAAACCCTAGACGCGCACCTTTCGCTCGTCACTGCCCCCACCCTGCTGGTCCAGGCGCGCCACGATCTGGTCGTACCGCCCAAAACACCACAACGTATCGCGGCGCGACTCGGTGGGCCATCCCGCATTTTTTGGGTCGAACGCGGCGGGCACACCGTCGTTATGGATTACGACCGGCAAGTTGTCTTCGAAAAAACGCGGGCGTGGCTGTCTGGTAAAAGTGTCTGACCGTTCGCTGTCTCCCACGCAACTCCTGACGGGCTTTTGCGTATATAATATGTACTTGCCTGCGAAAACTGTAGATGAACGTGGATTGCATTGAAGGAGGCGCGCTGTGTCACATCGTAAAAGAACAAATTTAACCTCTGGACTTGTCCTGATCTTGCTCGGCATAGGGCTGCTTGCGTTACAGGTGTTCCCCGGCCTGAGCGCATGGTTCAGATTCACCTTTACCTGGCCGATGATTATCATTTTTGTCGCTCTGGGGATATTCATCATTGGGCTGCTGACGGGCGAACCGGACATGGCGGTCCCGGCCTGTATCGTTGGTGGGATCGGCGGCATCCTCTACTTCCAGACCATCGGCGTTCTCACCTGGCAGAGCTGGGCCTATATGTGGACGCTGATCCCCGGCTTCGTTGGCGTCGGTTTGTTGATCGCCGGGCTGCTCAACTGGAAGCGCAAACAAATCGGCGAGGGATTGGAAAGCATCCTCACCAGCGCCGTGCTCTTCACCGTCTTCGGCTCGCTGTTCGGCGACCTCTTGGGGTATTTCCCCTTCAAGGTTTACCTGCCATTTGCGCTGATTGCCCTGGGGGTATTCCTGTTTATCCGCGCGCTGATACGTCCAATCAAGCGCACAACCAAAGAATGAGGAGGCGCAATGAGACGCTCAAACTTGTGGTGGGGCATTATTCTTGTCTGTATCGGTGCACTGCTTTTACTGGAAAACCTGGGCGTGCTTGCACCGCTAAACATCAAGGCCGGACCGCTCATCTTCTCTCTGGCGTTGATTGGATTGGGAGCCTGGACGTTGTGGGCTTCACAGCGCCGTGGTCACTTTACCACAGAGGAACTCAGCATCCCGCTCGAGGGCGAAGAGATTCAAGTCAACCTCGACTTCGGCGCAGGCGAATTGCGCGTTACGGGAGCGGCGCTGGGCGAAATACTGCTTAGCGGAACGTTCGAGGACGTGGAATACGACGTTTCCCATGAAGGCGGACGCCAACGAGTGCGGCTCTCATCGCCGCCTTTCGTGGGTCCGTACTGGATCATCGGGCCAGGGCAACACCGTCGCTGGATGATGGCGCTCAACGACGCCGTCCCGCTGGCACTCACCGTCAAGACCGGCGCCAGCGACGTCCGGCTCGATCTAACGGATGTGCAGGTCACCCGGCTCAAACTGGAATCCGGCGCGAACGCTATGCACGTCATCGCACCAGCCCACGCCGGATACAGCGAGATTCGCGGTTCGAGCGGAGCGGCCTCGCTTAGCGTCGAGATTCCCCAAGGGGTCGCCGCCCGCATTCGCACGACCGGGGCGTTGGCGAGCATTTCGGTAGACCGAGAGCGCTTCCCCAAGATGGAGGGGGAATATCGTTCGCCCGATTACGAGACCGCCGCCAACAAGGTGGATATCAAGCTCGAGATGGGCGTCGGCTCGATTAGTATCCGCTAAAGGAGGTAAACAATGAAAGAAATCGAATCGAGAACGTTCTGGGGCATTTTATTGATTGTAGGCGGGTTGTTGTTCTTGATGCAAAGCCTGGGGCTGCTTATGCTGGACAACCTCTGGCCTATCATCTTCGCTGTGCCGGGCGCGGTCTTTCTGTACGCATTTATTCGAAGGCGCGATAACTGGTGGGCCGTGATGCCAGGTATGGCTCTGCTAGGGATCGGAGCACTGATTGCTTTCGACCAAATCTTCCCGCGAGCCAGAGGCACGTGGGGCGGAGCGATCTTCTTGGGCAGCCTGGCGGTGGCCTTCCTGGCCGTCTATCTGCGCACCGGAACTCACGAATGGTGGGCCATCATCCCGGCAGGGGTGCTGGGAACATTGACCGCCACCATCCTATTGGAACCGGTCCTGGGTAGCGGATTTACCGGCGGGCTGTTTATGCTCGGCATGGGAGCAACGTTCACACTGGTCTACTTGCTGCCGACGCAGGATGGACGGATGCGCTGGGCCATCTACCCGGCAGCCATCCTGGGGGGCATCGGTGTACTCATCCTGATAACAGCGACGTGGCTCGTCGGCATCATCGGCCCGTTGGCGATCATCGCCCTCGGCCTCTACCTGATTTTACGCCGCCGGGATGGACAAGAAGAGAGATAGAAGTAGAAGTGGAAATAGAGATAGAGAGAGGGAATTTATGGAACGCGAGAATCGACACGTTAAGTTGGTCGGACCGACGATTTTAATCGGCATCGGCGTCATTTTATTGTTGAACAACCTGGGATACCTGGACTGGAATTTCTGGGACATCCTGAATCTATGGCCCATCTTGTTGGTTGCCGCCGGACTCGAACTGCTGGTGGGGCGACGGTCGCTGCTCGGATCATTGCTCTCCGCGATCATCGTACTCGGCTTGATCGTCGGCGGAGTGTGGTTCGTGAGCACATCCGACCTCACGCGCCCGACAGCGCAGGCCATCGAGATCCGCGAACCGCGCGGCGACATCACGGCTGCGCGCGTGACCCTGTCACCGGCGGTAGCCCAAATCAATGTCAAGGCGCTGAACGACTCCGGGAATTTCGTCGAGGGAACGGTGCGCCGCCGTTCGAACGAGCGCGTGACGGATAGCTTCACAGGCGGACGTACAGCCCGGCTTGACGTCAAGACAAGTGGGAACGCAGGCGTTGCTATGGGAGCAGGTGGGCGCTACCCTTGGGACTTCGGTTTCCATCCCGACGTTAAACTCGATCTTAGTATCGATGCCGGTATGGGCGACGTTAATCTCGACCTGAACACGCTCACCATCGAATCCGTCAAGGTAAACGCTGGGATGGGCATTGTTACGATCAAACTGCCAGCAACAGGCAAATTCGACGTAGACATCGACAGTGGTATGGGGACGGTCGTCATTGAGGTCCCGGATGGTTTGGGTGTGCGATTGCAAACGGAGGCAGCCATCGTCGGACGCAACCTGCCCGCAAATTACACGCGGAACAACAACCGTTACACGTCACCCAACTACAATACCACCGAGAATCGCGCCAACATCCAGGTCAACCTGGGCCTCGGCAGTATCACCATCCGGGAGGTATCCGGGAGATAGAGGCGTGGTAAAAAGCCGGGATTCTCAAAGAATCCCGGCTTTTGCATTGACAATTCCAACAATCGACTTATCATCGCCCCTATAGTGTTGCTTTAATCACCATCATAGATCAGGAGGGATTCACCATGAAAACGATTGAGGATTTGAAAGCCGCATTTGCCGGCGAGTCACAGGCCAACCGCAAGTACCTGGCGTTCGCCAAGAAAGCCGACCGCGAGGGCTATCCCCAGGTTGCCAAGCTGTTCCGCGCCGTCGCTGCCGCCGAGACCGTCCACGCGCACAGCCACTTCCGTGTGCTTGGCGAGATCAAGTCCACGGCGGAAAACTTGCAGGCCGCCATCGGTGGGGAGAATTACGAAGTCCAGGTGATGTATCCTGAATTTATCGCCGACGCGAAAGCCGAAGACCACAAAGCGGCAGAACGCTCCTTCGACTGGGCCATGCAGGTGGAACAGATCCACGAGAAAATGTATCAAGAAGCCCTGGCGAACCTGGGCAAAGAAGGTGAGGAAGACGTTGAGTATTGGGTCTGCCAAACGTGCGGGCATACCCACGTTGGCCCCAAACCACCCGACGAGTGTCCGGTCTGCGGCGCGAAGGCGTCAGGCTATATGCGGGTCGATTAACAAACAGACCAGAATCAAAGACAAGAAGTCGGGGCGACCCTTTGGATCGCCCCGACTTTGTATGCGAGAGCCTAGAAGTTGCGCAGAACGACCGGCAAGAAAACGTCTTTGAGCACGCTGCCGACCATGAACTCGTCAGTCAGCGGACCGTATGCCGTCTCGTCTTCACGCACGATGCGCGCCTGCGCCACATAGACGCCGCCCGCGCTCGCTCCTACCTCCCAGGTAAACTCAAAGACGTGCGGCGCATCAGCCGCCGCCAACATCGTCTGAGGCGGCAGCACCGCGACCACTCCACCTTCGTCATCGTAGAGCGCCAGATGCGCAGTGACTGTGACCGGCTCCGCGAGATAGTTGGTGAAGGTAACGCGGAAGGTCGCCGTATCGCTCATCATTAACGTCGCCGTCGGCACCCCCAATGCGGTCAGCGCGCCTCCTACTACACTCACCTGAGTCGTCCCCAAGCCCATCAACACATCACCTTTCCAGAACGTCAGCAGCAGACCGTAGACGTCCTCCGGCAGCGTCCCATCCCAGCCGATTTCGATGTCTTGCTGTCCGTCGGCAGGAACCGAGAAGGGGCCATCGTCTTGCCAGCCAACTTCGTGGCCTTCGGCATCCAACAGCGTCAGCGTGGAGGTGACGGTGAGCAGTTCATCGGTCACGTTCTCCAACAGCGCTGTGATGCTGATCGGAGCGCCTGGTGTGAGCGTGTCGGCCAGCGGTGTCACATACGAGACCGCCAGCGTGACCGGCGCGTCGTAAACCACCTCAATCACCATCCGCTGGCAGAAGCGTGTCGCGTTGCTCATCGGGTTATGCTGGATGGGGAAGAGCGTAAACAGCATCCGGCCATCTTGCATCTGCCCAACGACGAGATGGTCAAGCGGCGGATAGTATGTGTTGATGTCGGTGGTCGTCGTAAAGGTGGTGCCGCCCTCCGACCACGGCTGCGCGACGATGATGGGCACTTCGTGGAGAGCATCGTTGCCGCAACTGGAACCGACGAGTGCGACACTCTGCACAGTGGCGCTGATGGGCAGTGTGAGTGTGTAGCCCCTGATGTAGGGCAGCATCGGCAGCTCCGGCGCGACCGCCATATCGCCGCCAGTGATTGAAAGCACGTCATAGGTCACACCGCCGGTCATCACCTGCGTCACGTCGTATCCGGCGATGTCCACGGTGATCGTGCGTGTGTAGCGGTAGGTGTCCGCCTGGACGATGTTCCCGGTATCCACCCGCACCGCCGTCGGCAGTATACCGCCCGCTGATTCGCTGATTTGCTGATTCAAGCCTCCCGGATAATCGAGCCGCTGCCAGGGAACGCCGTAAAGGTTGAATTCGGTGACGGTCTTGCGATCCAGCGCGTCGCCGTCTGTCGCGGTCGTGCCGGGATTGTATTGACCGAAGGGGTAAACGTCCTTGGCGCGCCGCAGCGCATCGCCGATGGTACGGCTATTCGATCCTGCCCGCAAGAACTCGTCGAAGAAGTGTTGCATCAACTTCTCCCCCCATGTGGCGTGACACAGGCTGCCCGGCGATCCGTAGCTATAGCCGGTCGCGCCGATATAGGCGCGACCACCCTCATGGACGATGTCGTATACCATATTGTCATCCACACCGCCACGCCCACCGATGTCGGGCACGGGTAAACCGCCGTGACAACCGACAATGAAGGTCAACGGGTGATCGTTATCGAAACGGTTGAAGTCACATGCCGCACCGGAGCACGTGTCATCAGGTGTGAAATCGTCGCCGGGAATTTCCGCTTTGTTGTAGCTGTCGTGCCCACCGATGAAGAAAATATCCATGCCGCCATTCGCCGCCGTGCGGAAGCCGTTTTCCCAGCCTGTATCGAACGGCGACAGAACATCCACCGTGTGCGGCGTCTCGGAATCGTTGCGCACGTTGAAGCCGCGCGCGACCAGCCGCGCCGGAACGTTCAGCACATCCGCAATAGAGCCGGTTCCGCAGCTTGGGTTGTTATAACCAAGCTCCCAGCCATCCACACTCGCCATCACAGCGCGCCATGTGCCGCCGTCGGTCGCCAGGCTGTTGTTGAGCAAGTAACGCATGTCGGACGCCGTCGCGCCGAGTAAACGTCCTACCGCCAGTTCCAGGTCGCCCAGACGCCAATCGGTGCCGCCCCACAGATCGGCATAGGGAGCGTCGGTGAGGATGTAGTCGTTGTCTGTAGCGCGAATCTGCGGATTGGTCGCCGAGGTCACCGCCCAGTTGTCCTCGTGATTATACGGGTCGTTGTAACGGTAGAACGGCAGCACATCATCATCACCGACTAGAAGCAGGTAGTAGGGACGGATGTCGATGCTGACGGTCGAAGAGAGAATGAAATGGTAGGACCAGGTCCATGTACCATCTTCCACCCAGTCGTTGATCAAGTCATCCAGTTCGGTCGCTACGGCATTGGCCGTCGTCTCACTAGTGTAGTTGACCGTGGTGTTATCCCAGTTGCGCACGTCGGTGTCATAAAGATCGGCGTTGTAGACCACGCCAAGCGGCTGGTCATTGTGTGGCGCACCCTGAGCCACGTTGTAGAGTTGTGACAGCAGACTCGTGACCTCATAACTGGTGTAATTGTCGTACAGTTGCGTGCGGTTAGTCACGATGAGCGCTTCGGCGGTACTCACCAGGCGCAGATCGGCGTCGGAGTCGTCGCCGAAGACCCAGTACCCCGCCTTTTGGACGCGGCTTTGCAGGTTAAGTGTCTGCGGTGCAATGCCGTCAGGAATGTCGAAGCGCCACACCACCTGTTTCCGGTAAGGACAGAACCAGAAGACGCAGCCCTTGGTCAGATTGGTCGTGACTTTGTACTGCCCGCTGGCGGGAGACGTCGCCGTCACCTCCGTCAGCGCGCCGCCGTAGGTGTTGCGCACCCACACGTCGGTCGGCTCGCCCAACACATCCCCAGGCACAGTGAGGATGACATCGACGTTCGAGGCCGCCGCAGAAGCGTACGTAGAGACGTAGGCCACCACATCGACGTAGTTGTGGGTGGTCTTCCCGCTATTATCGCTGACGAGTTTGTTGACCACTACACCCTCGGAGGCCTCCTCAAGGCGTAACGACGAATTGATCGTCACGATAGGCGGGATGTCGATGATCATCAAGCCTGACGTGCTGAATGTGAAGTTGTCGCTCGTCGTGCCTACCCAGTGTGTACCGGCGTAAGCATCGATCTGCCAGGTGTAAAAGGTGTTCCACTCCAACGGCGCGAGCACCTGGTGCGCCGTCCCGATGATATTGTTGGTATGCTCCACCAGCGTCCAATCCGCCGTTTTATTCAATTGGAAGGTATAGCGGTCGGCCTCCGGCAAGGCTTGCCACGTCATTGTCGGGATGGTGGTGTAAATCAGTGCACCGTTGACAGGTGTGAGCAGAGTCATCTTCTTGGGCAAGTCGAGGTTTTTAAACACACTGCTGCTGCCCATCGTCAGGCTGTCTGCCACCCAACCGATGTATTCTTCCATAGGGCCGTAGCGTTTGAGCATATACGCACCAGGCGCGACGTCACAGAAGCGATAGCGGCCAGTTGGGTCGGTTGTCGTGCTATCCTCCACCGGCCCGCTCGCACTCGAACCCAAAATCAACTCCACCAGCACGCCTGGTAGTGGGGTCGTCGCATAGTAGACGCACCCCTCCACACAAGGGAGCGCTTTCACCGGCACGGTCACAGCGACGCGATGGGTCGCTGTGACCGTGCCGCCGCAATTACTCACCGTGACCCCCACAGGATAGACGCCCGGTTTCTGCCAGTAGTAGGTGGCTTTGGCCGTTCCCTGTCCCGCGGCAGGCTTCGGTGTCCACACGAAGGTCAGCGGCGGCGTCGCACCGGTTGGTGTGATGATGGCTTCCAAATCCACAGGCACGCCGATCTGCGTTTCAGACGGCCCACTGATGGAGACGTTCTCCAAAGGTATCGGACAGACTTCCTGCAAACCGGCAGATTCAATGTCCCAGTTGGCGCGGCGGAAGTCGTTCCACACAGCGTAGGCGCTGTTCCCGGCGACGACAGCCGGTTGGCGCTGCGGGAAGGGCATGGTGTCGTCGTTGACTCGACCCGGCACACTCCAGGATGCGCCATCGTTCACAGAGATGCTGTAAGCGATATCGGTGTCGCCCTCAAGGCCATCCTGCCAGAGGACATAGGCCACACCTGCGCCATCCACGCCGATAGCAGGTTCAATCGCCGGTCCTTTCAGAATTGCGGCAGGTGTTCCCCACGTCACGCCGCTATTCGACGAGACGTTGTGGAACACGGTCTCTGAGCCGTTGCGATTGTCGTCCCAGACGAGATGCACATAGCCGTTGACCGGATTCACGGCGATGTCGGGGTTGTCGCGCAACGTGCCGGGTGCACCGCCATCCACAAACTGCCGGTTGACCCACGTTGCCCCGCCATCCAGCGAGCGTGCGTAGCCGATATACTGTTGGTTGGGCTGCACGTATAGCGCTTCCACCCACGCCAGGTGCAGTGTCCCGGCAACATCACGAGCCATAGTGACGCTTTGAATACTGCCGGTGCTGGTCAGGATTTCTGTGGGCGAAATCCAGGTCGTCCCGCCATCCAGCGAGTACACCAGGTCTATTCCTTCGTAGGTCCCCCAAACGACGTAAATGCCCTGCGTCCCGCTGATCACCAAATCCAGCGAGTTGGCCGATTTCTGGTAGTCTGGCCCGGTCAGCCAATGATCCGCGCCCCAGGTCAACCCGCCGTCGCTGGAACGGTCATAGTAGACAACGCCGAGATCTTGCTGCGCACTTCTCCAGGCGACGTGCGCTCCCAACGCGCCTGCCCCACCGATGGCCGGAGCGCCAGACACTGAATGTCCATCGTCCACACGCACGTCTCTGCCCCACGTGGCACCTGCGTCAACTGAGGTATCGGCATACAGCGCGGCGTTGTAATCCGAGTGGCGGTAATCTCCCCAGGCTGCGTAAAGCCGTCCCGTACTGCCGATACCGATGGCAGGGAATTCCTGGCGGGCATCTCCCTCATCGTTGACCTGAATTGGGCGACTCCAGGCAGCCCCGTCCCAAATCGAGAGAAGGATGTCATAATCATCCGGGAAGCTTTGCTGCCACACCGCATACACTCGCGCATTGCCGGCCGCAATCGCCGGCCCGCCCAGCTCGTCCGACGTCTCTGTGACCAGCATATCGTTCGGAGACCACCCATTAACGCCATAGAGATCGGCGTGCAGGCGATAAGTCGTATCGCTATACACGTCCCAGGTCGCCCAAGCCGTCCCCTGACCGTCAATGGCCACGTCGGCGCTTCGCGTATGGTCGGTTGCGCTAACCTGCCAGTCCACACCCCACGTCGATCCGCCGTTGATGGACACATCACCAACCACGTATCCCGATCCACTGCTAGAATCGATCCATAGTGCGTGAACCGTATCCCCATTCACAGCAATGGCCGGATACTGCTGTGTGCCGGTACTCATATCGTTCAATCGTACATTGGCGCTCCACCCCCCGGTAACGAGAAAACGGGTGTAGTAGATATCCCAGTTTCCGCTGCGACTATCGTACCAGACGACGTGCGGATTGCCAGTCGGTCCAAGCGCGATGTCCGGAGCGTAATGAAAATACGATCCGACATCATCGTTGACACGAGTGTCCGATCCCCAGGTCAAGCCGCCATTTGCAGAGCAATCCACGTACACTTCGCGGTTGTAGGCCACTCGCCCATCCGCCCACGCGATGCAGACGGCATCGCCCACCGCGGCGACGGCAGGAGCATTCTGCGATCCGGTATAGATATCGTTGACGCGGATTTCAGCACTCCACGTTTGACCGCCATCCGTCGAACGGGCGTAATAAATGTCGTCAGTCCCCGTTCGGTTGTCCTGCCAGACGACATGCAGTACGCCTGCTGCATTGACGGCGATATCAGGATTTGACTGCCAGAAATCAGCGATATCCTGATTGACGCGCGCGCTTACGCCCCATGTTGCCCCGGCATCCGCAGAACGCGCGAAGTAGACATCAGGATCGACGTTGCGCCAGTCCAGCCAAACCGCAAAAACATCACTGGTCGTTTTCGAGGCGGCCAAAGCGGGGTATGCTTGACCGGCGACACCTGAGGCATTATCGTTGACCTTGACATTCGGTTCCCAGGGAGCATCCGGCAAGGGCGCACCATGCGCCGCCGTCACTGCAATGAAAAACACGGCCACAGCGGCCAGAAGCAAGGCCAACAACAAGCCCGTTACACGTAACAGTTTTCGATTGCACAACATAGACCCCTCCATTTCTCAGATTGCATGACCGTCCTTTGTGACTTACACTTGCAAGCCTGCGAATGCACACGCTGGCAAGGTGTGCAAGGAGTAAGCAGGTTGGTGAAGCGCGCAGATCCAGAGCTATACGACGGTGCGATGTAGAATCGATGGAACAATGAAGCTATGCTTATAGTACAATCATTTTTTACAAATGTCAATATTCTGCTTTTTTGGGTTGAATTTAAGTCTAAAACTTACCCGGCATAAGCACAAAGCGGGGCACAACAAGAAGTTGCGCCCCGTCTGTCAAACCGATTGAGGTCAAACGTGGTGACTACACGGAAAAACTTAACCGCCCATCCTGCACGTCCACACGAATCGTCTGCCCCTCGGCGAACCGCCCTTCCAGCACCGCCAGCGCCAGCGGGTCCTGCAAGTGACGCTGGATCGCGCGCTTGAGCGGGCGCGCGCCGTAGACGGGATCGTAGCCCTCGTCCGCCAGGTTGGTCTCAGCGGCGTCGGTGACGGCGATGTCCAAACCGCGCTCGCGGAGCAACTTCTGCAACCCGCGCACCTGGATGCCGACGATGGCTTTCAAGTCCTCGCGCGTCAGGCTGCCAAAGAGGATCGTGTCATCGATGCGGTTCAGGAACTCCGGGCGGAAGGTGCGATCCAGTTCAGCCATCACCTGCGGACGCGAGCCTTCGGGTCCCAGGTCCTTGATCCAGCGGCTGCCGACATTACTCGTCATGATGACGATAGTGTTGGTGAAATTCACCGTGCGTCCGTGACCGTCGGTCAGACGGCCTTCGTCGAGCAGTTGCAACAGCACGTTGAAGACCTCTGCGTGCGCCTTCTCGATCTCGTCGAGCAGCAGCACGCTGTAGGGCCGCCGCCGTACGGCTTCGGTCAGTTGCCCACCCTCGTCGTAGCCGATGTAGCCCGGCGGCGCGCCGATGAGCCGCGATACGGTGTGCTTCTCCTGGTACTCGCTCATGTCGATGCGCACCATCGCCTCTTCGGTGTCGAAGAGGAATTCGGCCAGCGCGCGCGCCAGCTCCGTCTTGCCCACGCCGGTCGGCCCCAGGAAGAGGAACGTGCCGATGGGCCGGTTCGGCGGTTGCAGGCCCGCCCGCGCCCGGCGGACGGCGTTGGAGACGGCGCGCACGGCCTCATCCTGCCCGACGACGCGCTTGTGCAGTTCGTCCTCCATACGCATCAGCTTCTCGCGCTCGCCTTCGAGCAGCCGCGAGACGGGGATACCTGTCCAGTTGGAGACGACACGCGCGATTTCTTCCGGGCCAACTTCTTGCCGCAGCAACGGTTGGTCGCCCTGCATCTGCGCCAGGCGCGCCTCGGCGGCTTCCAAATCGTGTTCCAATTCCTGCGCGCGACCATAACGCAGCCGCGCCGCCCCCGCGTAGTCGTTGTTGCGCTCAGCCTGATCGATCTCCACTTTGAGCGCCTCCATTTGCTTCTGGATGTCCTGAAGCTCCTGGATGACCGCTTTCTCTTGTTCCCACCGGGCGCGAAGGGCGTTACTTTGCTCTTTCTGGTTGGCGAGTTCCTGTTCCAACTTCTTCAGCCGTTCTTTGCTGGCCTTGTCTTTCTCTTGCCTCAACGCCTCACGCTCGATCTCCAACTGCATCACCCGGCGGTCGATCTCATCCAGGTCGGCGGGCTTGGAATCGATTTCCAGACGCAGCCGCGCCGCCGCCTCGTCCACCAAATCAATGGCCTTGTCGGGCAACTGCCGGTCGGCGATATAGCGGTCGCTCAAGGATGCTGCCGCAATCAACGCAGCGTCCTGGATACGGACACCGTGATGCGCATCGTAACGCTCCTTGAGACCGCGCAAGATGCTGATGGTGTCGGTCACGTCTGGCTCATCGACGTAGACCGGCTGGAAACGCCGCTCCAGCGCCGCATCTTTCTCGATATACTTGCGGTATTCGTCCAGCGTCGTCGCGCCGATGGTGTGTAGTTCGCCGCGCGCCAGCATCGGCTTGAGCAGGTTGCCGGCATCCATCGCGCCCTCGGCCTTGCCCGCGCCGACGACCGTGTGCATTTCGTCGATGAACATAATGAGTTTGCCTTCGGAGCGCGCGATCTCGTTGAGGACGGCCTTCAAGCGCTCCTCGAACTCACCGCGATATTTGGCGCCGGCAATCAACGCGCCCATGTCGAGCTGGAAGATTTCCTTCTCCTTCAGCCCTTCCGGCACGTCGCCGCGCACAATGCGCTGCGCCAACCCTTCGACGATGGCGGTCTTCCCCACCCCGGCGTCGCCCACAAGGACGGGGTTGTTCTTGGTGCGCCGCGAGAGAATCTGCATCACGCGGCGGATTTCTTCATCTCGCCCGATGACGGGATCGAGTTTGCCTTGGTGAGCGAGTTGCGTCAGATTACGCCCATACTTTTCGAGGACGTTGTAGGTGCCCTCCGGGGTCTGCGACGTCACCCGTTGCCCGCCACGGATCGAGGTCAGTGCGCGCAACACGGCTTCACGGTTGATCCCCTGCGTGGCAAGGAAGCGCGCCACATCGCCCGCGCTCGAATCCGCCATCGCCAGCAGGATGTGCTCGGTGCTCACGTACTCATCTCGCAGACCGCCGGCCTCACGTTCCGCCGACTGGAGGATGCGCGACAGCGCAGGCGACAACACAACCTGTGCTGCTGCTCCGCGCGCTTGCGGTTTGCGCTGGATCACGCCTTCCAGGTCGGCGCGCAGGCGTTGTGGATCGGCGCCGGCGCGTAAAACAATCTGGGGCACGACACCGTCGCTCTGTTCCAGGAGGGCCAGCAGCAGGTGTTCAGGATCGATTTGCGGGTTGCCACGCTCACTCGCCAGGCCCTGCGCCCGGAGTAAGGCCTCCTGTGCTTTTTCAGTATAACGATTCGGGTCCATAGTTATGCCTCACTGGTTTCTGGTTGCTGGTTATTCATTGCTTATTACTCGTTGCTCGATAAAGACGCACATAGCATCCATAATAATGATACAGGCTGGATGTTAGAAAGAGATTAGCTGAACATATAATTTGCATTAACGGGCTTGAATTGACCCGAATTCGGGAACGAGTTATAATCCGTTCATTCTTGTTTATCCAGCCATAGGAGGACTTATTATGCCCGGTAAATTGTTGATTCGGCCTGCGGAAACTGCCGCAGAGCGCAAAGCTTACATCTATTTTATGTGGGATGTTTACAAAGGCGATCCCTACTGGGTGCCGCCGCTCATCTCAGAGCGCATCGGCTTTCTCGATCCGGCCAAGCATCCATTCCACCAACACGCCAAGGTGCGCTACTTCACCGCGCAACGCGATGGAAAAATCGTCGGCACGATTGCGGGCATCATCAACCACAATCACAATGCCTATTGGGGCGACAAGGTCGGCTTCTTCGGGCTGTTCGAGGTGCTGAAAGATGAAGAGGCTGCGCACGCGCTGCTGGCAGCCGCCGAGGACTTCGTGCGCAGCGAGGGGATGGACACGCTGCGCGGGCCGATGAACTTTTCGACCAACGAGGAGTGCGGCTTGCTGGTGGATGGATGGAACGGCCCGCCCGTGGCAATGCTGACGTACAATCCACGTTATTACGCCGACTTCATCGAGAGCGCGGGTTTTGCAAAGGCCCAAGATCTCTACGCTTACCTCTCAGACATATCGAACATCCAGCCGGATGGCACGGGCCTCAATCCCAAAGTGCTGCGCGTGGCTCAAAAGGCGCGCGACCGCATCGAAGGCTTCTCCATCCGCCCGATCAATATGCACGACTTCGATAACGACGCCCGGCTCTTCAAAGAGTTGTACAACGCCGCCTGGTCGAAAAACTGGGGCTTCGTCCCGCTGACCGATGCAGAGCTGGCCCACGAGATTGGCGCGCTCAAACCGATCATCGACAAGCACACCGTTTTGTTTGGGGCAAAGGATGGGCGCTCAATCGGAGCCAGTTTGCCCCTACCGGACGTCAACCAGGCGCTCCACCGCGCGTATCCGCGTCCCGGCATTCCCGATTGGTGGTCGCTGGCGAAGATGTTCTACTGGTGGAAGGTGCGCAAATGCGTGACCACGCTGAGAGCGTTTGCCGGCGGTTTTATCGAAGAGTATCGCGGGCGTGGGCTGGACGCCATCCTCGCGCTGGAAAACCTCAAAATTGCGTTACAGCGCGGTTATACGCACATCGAGTTCTCGTGGGTGCTCGAAAGCAACATCCCGATGCGCCAGACGGCGGCCAACTTGCACGGGCAGATTTACCGCACGTACAGGTTGTATGACAAGTCGATAATCAGGTAGCCGTGTAATCACGTGGTCTCCGTTAAAAAAAACAGGAGCAGCAAAAAGCGCTGCTCCTGTCATGTTGTGTGAGATCTACAACAGCCTAATACTTCTTCACAATCGAGCGGTAGGAACCGGGTTGGCGGGCGAGCATGATCTGGGTTTCCTCGCGGCGGCGGCGGATTTCGTCCAGGTCGAGCCGCACCACGACATAGCCCTCTTCCGGTTCTTCGAGCGCCGCCAGCACTTCACCGCTCGGCGCGAGGATGGCGCTTTGCCCGGCGAAGGTATACGACGGCTCCTCGCCGATGCGGTTCGCGGCTGCGATGAAAACGTCGTTCTCGTAGGCGCGCGCGACCAGCAAAGTGCGCCACATGTCGGCGTCCTTCGCTTGCCACGCCGCCGGGAGCAGCAGCACTTCCGCGCCGTCAAGCACCAGGTTACGCGCGATTTCGGGGAAGGTCAAATCCCAGCCACACATCAACCCGATGACGCCCACTTCGGTCTCGATGGGCGCGATGCGATAGCCAGGACGGAAGACCAGGCGCTCTTCAGCCTGCAAGTGAACCTTGCGGTAATCGCCCGCCACAGCGCCATCCGGCCCAATGAGCACGGCGCTGTTGTAGAGCACGGTCTCCACTTTCTCCTTGACCGCCATCCCGATCAACACGTAGACGCCGAACTCGGTGGCGTGCTGCCCCAGGATGTTCGTCACCGCGCCGGGAACGCGCTGCGCCATCTGCGCGAAGCGTTGCCCACCCTCGTAGCCCGTCACCGACAGTTCCGGGAAGACGATGATATCGACCGGCTGCTCCGTCGCAATCCGCGCGATGAAGTCCGCCATCTTGCCGACGTTGGCTTCCATTCTCGCCAACTCGGGTTCCATTTGCACTACAGCAATGTTTAGTTCACGCATCTTGACGCCTCCGAAATAGTCTTTAGTCGTTAGTCTTTAGTCGTTAGTCTTCATTCAAAGGCTAACGGATGAGTATTGCCAATTGAACTCATTCGATCCGTTGAGGTTAGCGGCCCTTTGGCCGGGTGAGATAACGCAGGACGGAGCGCAATTCGGGCGCGAGCGGCGATTCCACGCGGACGATGGCGCCTGTGCGCGGATGCGGGAAAGCCAGCACGCTCAAGTGCAAGAAGAGTCGATCGGGTAACAGTGGTTGCTGGCGCGAACCGTAGACGCGGTCGCCCACCAGGGGAAAGCCGTACCACGCCAGGTGGACGCGAATCTGGTGCAGCCGAGAGGTCTGGGGTTGCACTTCCAAGAGCGAGTAATCACGCTTCTCGTCCTTATAGTACCGCTGGCCGCGATAGGCGGTCTGTGCCGGACGTCCTTCGCGCGCGACCGCCAGCCGCTGGCGCGCGCGCTTCACATTGCCGATGGGTTGGTCGATCACATCCTGACCGGTCAAGCGCCCTTCGACCAGCGCGGAATACAGGCTTTCCACCTGATCGTGTTTGACGCAGCGTTGCAAGTAATGATAGGTGTCCTCATCCTTGGCCAGCAGCACTGCGCCGGAAACCTCGGCCTCGATCCGCATCACGATACCGGCGCGGTCGACGCCGCCGATGTGCACCAACGAGGGATAGCGGGAGGCCAACTGCCGCACCAGTGTATCCTGGAACTGACGGTGGGCAGAACGCGATGGGAGGTGCGTGGGGACGCCCGCCAGCTTCTCAACAACGAGTACAGCTTCATCTTCGTACAGCACCGTCAACGGTAACCCTGGCAAACTCGCATCCAGGCGGAACGACCCAGCTTCGGCGTCATCGTCGGCTTCAATGGTAGCAACGCCGCTAACAGCGACGCCGCTAACAGCGACTTCGTCACCGACCTCGACATACTGTCCGGCCTTCGAAGCAGGCTGCCCGTTGACAAGCACCTGACCAGCGCGCACGCGCTCGCGCACCGAGTGCCGGTCCAATCCAGGCCAGGTCCGTACCAGGAATTGATCCAGACGCATCGGCGCTTCCACACTCGCGCGCTCAGGCGGTAACATCGGTGACAGCCTCCGTTTCACTAAGGAAAAAAGCGTCCAGGAGCAAGATCGCCACGCCTACCACAATCGCCGAATCGGCGATGTTGAACACAGGCCACTCGTGGAACGGCCAGAAATTCACGTCGATGAAATCAACCACGTAACCGTGCGCCAGCCGGTCGATCAGATTGCCGAGCGCTCCACCGGTCACGAGGCCCAAACCGCCATACAGCCACAGGTCGGTCCCGGCAATGGCGCGCTGGAAGATCAGAATACCGACAATAACGAACGCCGACAGGATGGTGAAGAGACCGCCCGCCTGGGGGAAAAGGCCAAAAGCGACGCCGGTATTCTTCACAAAGGTAAATGAAAACAGGGAGGCAAGTTGGGGAAACCAATTCACCGGGGTATACGCAGGCAAATGACGCACCACCCAAGCCTTGGAAAGCTGGTCAAGCGCCACCACCAACGCCGCTCCTCCCCACAGCAGGAGGCGGCTACGAACCGCAACGCTCATCGCGTCCCTTCACGGCGGGACTGGCACTGCATACACATGCGCGCGGAAGGCAACGCTTCCAGCCGGGCAAGCTCGATAATGGTGCCGCAGGCCTCGCAGATACCGTAGGTGCCGTCGTTGAATTTGCTCAAGGCGCGCTCCACGTCTTCCAAAGAACGCCTGAGCTGGCGCGCCAAAGATACATCGCGCGCTTGCTCGAAGACCTCCGTGCCCACATCGGCCATATGGTTGCTGTACCCCACCCCATCCTCACGGACGGCATGCGCCATCGCTTCCAATTGCGCGGCGAGATCGCGTTCTTGTATCAAGAGTTCCTTGCGTAATTCGTTATACGTGACTGGCATCGTTATTCTCCAACAGTGATTCGTGCGTGCATTTTACCCGGCTTTCAAGAAAAGACAAGAGTATAAGAGCGTTATTTACACTTTTGTAAAAATACCTTATAATAACAATGATATTTTCATCGCGGCGTCAAAGGAGGACAGACACGATGAAGCATCAGCAGACACAGCATAAAATCCGGCGTAGTCTGTGGTTGGGCACGGCCTTGACATTCGTCTTGATTGCAGTGTGGGCCGGCGGCGCTTTTGCGCAGAACGGAACCCTTGTCAAAATCGCCCCCAACGAGACGACTATGAGCGTGGGGCAGACTATCGAGGTGACGGTGCAGGTGGAAAACATCGCCAACCTGTATGGAGTCGAGATGCTCATCACATTCGACTCCAATCTGCTCGAGGTGATAGATGCGAATCCCAACCTGCCGGGTACACAAATTGCGCCGGGCGAATTTTTCCGCGGGGGATTTGAAGGCGCTAACAGCGTCACAGGCGGAACCATCGACTACGCGATGCAACAAGTATCCCCTAATCCCCCCTCGAGTGGCAGCGGTGTGCTGGCGCGCATTTCCTTCAGGGGCATAGGCAGCGGGACAGCCAATATCAGGATAGAGGATCTCAATATGTCGAATCAGGCCGGTCAGGGGATCGGCGCCGCCATCCACGGCGCGCAGATCACCGTACAAGCCGGCAGCGTAGACGGCCCCGCTCCCACCCAATCGCCGCCGACGCCGGTCCCCCCGACTCCCGCATCAGTTTCGCCGACGCCAATCCCGCAAGCGACCGCCGTCGCACCGCCGCCTATTACCGCAGAAAGCCTGGGCGTGAATTGCGCTGCCGTCCAAGGCTACCACATCGTTCAGCGCGGCGAAACGCTGTACGCCATCGCCCGCGCCTACGCGACCAATCCTTACGCGATTGGGGCATGCAACCCTACGATCAATCCACGGCGAATTCACGCCAGCAATCACCTGGCAATTCCTTATGCGCCGTGGACGCCCCCACCCGGCCCAACGGCAGCGCGACAATTCGGCCCCAGCCTGATCCCCGCGCCCGTCCCCATACCTGCTCCGGGCTGCCGCGCGCAACACGTCGTCCAGGCCGGCGAGACACTCACCGCCATCGGATTACGTTACGGCGCTAACGTCTGGGACATCGCCCGCGCTAACCGCATCTACAATCTGCACCTCATCAATTCCGGTCAAGTTTTGTGCATTCCCTAACACGCAGTTTCAGGGGAAACAGCACCCTTGACCAACACGGCACGAATCGTCTCGTCGTAAGACGGCGCAGCCATCACGACGACGTCATCACCAGCCAGCAGGCGCGTCTCGCCGCGCGGCACGAGCGTCTGCCCGCCGCGCCGGATCGAAACAAGCAGACATTCCTGCGGAAGCGCGAGTTCGACCAGCCTTTTTCCCGCTGCCGCGTCGCCGCGATGTAGCGCGAACTTCACCAAACGCGCCCTGGATTCGCGCTGCAACTGCCACAATTCGGCCCGGCGACGGCGCTCCTCAAGATCGCGCGTGGCGCGCGCATACGCACGGATGACGTCCTCACGCTGCAACAGGCCGATCAAGCGTCTGGCATCATGACGCGCCACCACAGGGATACGCCCGACGCCTGTTAGCCCGAAAGCACGCAAAGCGTCTTCGAGGTTTTCGTCGGGAAACACGACCTGAGGGTCCGTTGTGCAAAATTCCATCAGAGGACGTTCTTCCCATCCCTCCAACTGCCGGGCGCGGCGGAAGTCGGCAAAGGTGATAACGCCATAGAGGGCGCCGTGCGCGTCCAGAACCGGAAACCCGCGCAAACGCGTCGTCTCGAACAGTTGCTCCAATTCACGTAAGGACGTGGTTGTTGTCACCGTCGTCAATGCGGAAAGTGGCGTCATCGCTTCGGCCACTGTGATCGAACGCATTACGTTGAACTCGCGAAACGCGCGGAGATCGATACCCGCGTTGACCAGCTTTTGAGTGTAGATACTCTCCGTCTCCAACAGCGAGGCCACAACGACGCTGAGCACCGTTGCCAGCATCAGGGGCAACACGATACGATAATCGCGCGTCATCTCGAAGATAATCAACACGGCGGTGATGGGCGCACGAACGGCGGCGGCAAACACCGTCGCCATCCCTACCAGCGCGTAAGCGCCCGACGCCGAGGCTACACCCGGCAACCAGCGATGCATCAGCGCGCCATACGCGCCCCCAAGCATCGCACCGATGAAGAGTGCAGGGGCGAAGATGCCGCCCGCGCCCCCCGATCCCAACGTGAACGCAGTCGCCAGAATTTTGACGAAACACAAGGCCAGCAGCAAATGCCAGGGAAAGCCAACCTGAAGCGCCGTCTCGACCGTCTGTGTCCCCATCCCCAAAACCTGAGGGAAGAAAACCGCCAAGAGGCCGACCACAAGCGCGCCCAGCGCCGGTTCAAAAATCTCAGTGACCTGCCATTGACGAAAAAGGCGTGTCACCCACTCCAACACACGAACAAAGAGCACGCCAACGAGCGCACCGGCAAAGCCCAGGCCTACGTAGAGCAGCAATTCGGTCGTATCCACCAGGGCGTAATTGGGAATCGAAAAGATGGCCCGGTCGCCGAAGAAGTAGCGCCCAACCACACTGCCCGTGATGGCCGCGACGACAATCGTCGAAAGCGCGCGTGTCTCCATCTCACCCAGAATGACTTCCAGGGCAAAGAAGACCCCGGCAATCGGTGCGTTGAACGTCGCGGCGATACCCGCCGCCGCACCGCAAGCGACTAAATTGCGTAGGCGCTCCGGCGAGAGACGCAAAGCGCGCCCCACCACCGATCCCCACCCCGCGCCAATCTGCACCACGGGCGCAATCCGCCCTGCCGACCCACCCGTTCCAATCGTGAACAACGAAGCCAGTGCATTCATCACAATCTGAGGCGAAATCCGCCCGCCGCGTAACGCAACCGCTTCCATCACCTCCGGGACACCGTACCCTTTGGTTTCACGCGCGAAATAATGCAACAATGGGCCGGCAATCAATCCGCCAATCACAGGGATGACAATGATGCTGTAACGCCAAAAAAAACGCAATGCACTCTGCACAGGCCCAAACGCCAATCGGCCAATCGCATCCAGTAGCCATTGATAGATCGCCATCCCCAAGCCCACGCCTACCCCCACCACCACAGCAAGCAGGATCGGGACGAATGTCTCCGGTGGAAAGAGCCTGAGCAAGCGACGTAACATCGAAAATCTCCCTATCGAACGGGTGCGTCTACGACATAGTGGAATACATCCACGCCCACATAGGATTGCCGTCCGACCAGCCGCGCGTTATAGTCGAGCCACTGTCTGACCAATTCACGATCATCCCACATTGCAAACTCGGAATAGACCAACCAGATACCGGAATAACCAGAGGTAATTGAGGTCATCTCTTTATCGACATACGGCATATAGACGAAGTAACTACCATCCGCCTGCCGCCAGTTGGTGAAGGGCGCTTCGGCCCACGGGTCCAACGGCGCTCCGGCATAGTACCCCACCACGTGATGGTTGTAAGGAATTTGGAACAGCAGCAGCTCATCGGGCGCGCGGGACGCTTCGATGTGGCGTGTCGCCAGGTGGAACTGCGGCTTGATCGGGATCGTGACCTGGCGATACAGGCTGGCACCGTTCAGGAGGAGCGTATGTAACAGCAAAATCAGCAGCGACCAACGCCGGAAATTGTGGAGCGCCGCCAGACCCATACCCGCGAAGGCGTAGAAGGCAGGTGCGACCCAGATCAGATAACGATCGGTGAAGATCGAGCCGCGCAATGATACCAGCCACAACAGCAGCAAGGGGACGAGTATCCACAGCCACAGTTGCACCAGCACGGCAAATCGCTGGCGGAAGGCCAACGCCGCCATCCCCACCACGGCCATCATTCCCAGAAACAACGCGGTGTAGACCGGTAGACCACCGGCAGAAAGGCCCTGCGAGACGCCTAGCGTCCATCCACTGAACAATGTCGTCGCCATTTGCCCCAAGGAATAAGCCGGATAACCGGTTTCGCGTTCGGCGAGCAGCAGCGGCGCGATCCAGCGCAGCATCGGCAGGTAGGGAACCGTCAAAAATCCCAACGTGACCACACCCCCACGCCACGCACGCGCATGCCGCTGTGGGTGCAGCCAGAACCACAGCACGCCCACGGGGATGAGCAGCGCCGCCAGGAGATGGCTGTAGAAAGCGAACGTGGTGGCGGCCAAGACCATCGCCCACCAACGGCGGCTCGGCCGGACGCAGGCGCGATCCAGCGCATAGAGCGCCAGCAATGCCAGCATCGGGACCCAGGTGTACATCTTGATTTCCTGCGCATACCACACCATATACGGTGACAGCGCCAGCAATAGGGTGCTCCACAGTGCGGCGCGTTCGTCGACCCACCGCTTCACCAGCACGTACAGCAGCGCCACGCTCACCACACCCCACAGCAATGAGAAGTAGCGCATCGTAAAAGCGGCGTCGCCCGTTAGCCCGATCCATACCCGCAACAACGGCGAGTAAAGCGGGCCGTTCCAGCCTTCACGGGTGAAATTGCGCAGCATTTCGCCCCACGGCTGCAAGGCAAAGCGCCACTGATCGACTTCGTCGCGCCACAAACCCTGGGCATCCAACGCGACGATGCGCGCCACGAACGCCAGCGCCACCATCGCTCCACGCCAAACGTGCGTCAGTGGGGAAATCTCGCGTTCAAGATAATGACGTTCTGACATTGCCAAATCCTCCGCACTCAACTATAGTACAAATTAGGCATGAAGGCAACAGCAGTAAATCTTCTCAACGGATTCAACGGATCTGAACGGAATTTTTCCGTTTTATCCGTTGAGGAAAATGCATAGGAGGAACCATGGAGGAACAAGGACTGCGCGTTTTGAGCGAATTCTCGTACACCGCTCCGGCGATTGAGCGAGGGTACGCAGGCCAAACGCTTTACGTCAACGTGGAAGATGGCAGCATCGCCGCCAAACCGGTGACGGAAGAGATGAAGGAGAAATTCACAGGCGGGCGCGGCTTCGATCTGTGGCTGCTCTGGCACGGCGTCAACGATGACACACGCTGGGATTCACCCGAAAATGAGATTGTGATCGCCTCCGGGCCGTGCGGGGGCATCACGCAGTATCCTGGCTCCGGCAAGTCCATCGCCGCGACGATTTCGCCGCTCACGGAGGTCGTCATTGACAGCAACGCAGGCGGGCACTTCGGGCCATACCTAAAGTTTGCCGGGTGGGACGCCATCGAGGTGCAGGGCAAGGCCACAAAAGACGTCATCGTCTACGTGGACGGGCCGGCTGGTGTGGTACAGGTCATCGCAGCGCCAGATGACTGTCCCACCGATACGCACGAGCTAGGGCCGTGGCTGCTGGAGCATTTTGCGCCGGACGACGCGGACAAGCCGTTCGTCTCGTTCGTCACTGCCGGGCGTGGGGCCGAACACGCGCTAATGGGCTGCCTTAACTTCAGCCTCTACGACCGCAAACGCAAGGCGCTGCGCTACAAGCAGGCCGGGCGCGGCGGTATCGGCACGGTTCTCCGTGACAAGGGCATCAAGGCGCTCGTTGTACGTACCCACCCCTTCAAAGGCGACGAGAACGACCCAGCCGACATCGACCGACTCGCGGAAACCGGCGCACGGATGCGCAAGGAAATCACCACCTATGACGCCTCCCAGAATCGAATGCGCAACCGGGGCACATCGTACCTGGTGCAGATTATGGACGACTACGACCTGCTGCCCGTCCACAACTTCCGCTACGGCTCGCACCCGGAGACGCCCAAAATCAACGGGGACGTGTGGGAAGCGCGCTACACGCAAGGGCTTCCCGACGGCTGCTGGTACGGTTGCACGATGGCCTGCGCGCACGCCGTGGACAACTTCAAACTGCGCACCGGGCCGTACAAAGGCCAGTGCGTTATCGTGGACGGGCCGGAGTACGAGACGATTGCCGGCGTGGGGAGCAACTGCGGCATCTTCGAGCCGTGGGCTGTGCTCGAGATCAACTTCTACTGCGACGCTTACGGCATCGACACCATCTCCTTCGGCACGGCGATGGCATTTGTGATGGAGTGTTACGAAGCCGGCATCCTGGACCTGGAGAAAACCGGCGGCCTCGACCTCAGCCCCGGCAATGCGGAGGCAGCGCTCGAAGTACTACATCAGATGGCGCGCGGCGAGGGCTTCGGCCTCATTTTTGGGCAGGGGACACGGCGGATGAAGCGCATTTTCGCAGAACGCTTCGCCGCTGACCCACAGTTTGTGAACGACATCGGGATGGAAGCGAAGGGGCTGGAATACTCGGAGTACATCCCCAAAGAGTCGCTGGCACAGCAGGGCGGTTACGGGCTGACGAACAAAGGCCCGCAGCACGACGAAGCGTGGCTGATCTTCATGGACCAGGTGAACAACCAATTGCCAACGTTCGAGGACAAGGCCGAGGCGCTGCACTACTTCCCGATGTGGCGGACGTGGTTTGGGCTGTGCGGCTTCTGCAAGCTGCTATGGAACGACGTCATCCCGCCGGAGAACGCATACACCGCCGAACCCGCCAAAATTATGGGCCACGTCCAGAACTACGTGGACATCTTCAGCGGCGTGACGGGCCGCGAGGTAACGCTAGACGACTTCATCGCCATGTCCGAGCGCGTCTACAACTTCCAGCGGGTGTTCAACATTCGCCTGGGCAAGGGCCTGCGCGACCACGACGCCACGCCCTATCGCTCAATGGGGCCTGTGACGGAGGCCGAATACCTCTCCCGCCAGGAGCGTTACGACAACCAACTACGCGAATGGCTGAACCTCGATCCCGACCAAATGACGCTGGCCGAGAAAATGGCCGCCCACCGCGCCCACCGCGTTGAGCAATACGAACTGCTCACCGACGCCGTCTACGCCCGTCGCGGCTGGTCGAAGAACGGCGTGCCGACGGTGGAAAAGCTTCGCGAATTGGGGATCGATTACCCCGACGTTATCGATGTCGTACGCTGTAGGGGCGAGGCATCCCCGCCAGGCGACCGATAGCCCAATACAGCCGGGCGCCAACGGGTATGGTCAAACAAACACCATGTGGGGGATGCCTCGCCCCTACCATTACCATCAACAAACGTCATCACATCCCGTGGTATGACGGAATGACCGTCCGCGACGTATTGACGGCGATGAAGTACACATTCCCGCACATCATCGTCGTCATCAACGGTGACGTGGTGCGTCACGACACTTACGACACAACGCCGGTGCCGGATAACGCGGACGTGCGCGTGGTGCACATGATTGCGGGGGGATGATAATCTATTTTTGGTCAGGTAGGGGCGAGGCATCCCCCACCAAGCGCTTAATCTTGCAGCACCGTCGAACTCCACCGGCTTTGGTCAGACAGATATCATGCAAGGGATGCCTCGGCCCCACTACAAACCCCGCCGGCAGCGGTGTCCGCCGCCGCCACGCACCGAAATACCCCCGTTGCCTGCAACTGCAAAGCTTTACAATCGTATACAGACTGGAATATTCAACGCTTCGTGGAGGGAACCGATGGTTAGCTGGTTAGGGATTGCCGTAAAAGTATTGATGCTCTTCGGAATGCTGATAGGGCTGGCGGGGATGATCGTCCCGATCTTTCCCGGCGTAACGGTGATCTGGGCGTTGGCGCTGCTCTACGGGATCGTCTTCGGCTTTGGCGGGGGCGGCGGGTGGCTTTTTGCCGTGATCACGGTGCTGACCGTCATCGGATGGATAGTGGATAACGTCATTATGGGTGGAAAAGCCCGGCAAGGCGGTGCACGGTGGACGTCCATCGCGCTCGCATTCGTCGCCGGGTTTATCGGCAGCATCTTCCTGACCCCGTTAGGCGGCATCGCCGCGACGCTTGGCGCACTCTACCTGGCGGAATACACGCACCGGCAGGATCGCACTGAGGCGTGGGCCGTCACCAAGAGCATGGCGATTGGTTGGGGGTGGTCATTCGCCGCCCGCTTCTCCATCGGGCTGGTGATGATCGGCCTGTGGGCGATTTGGGCGTGGTAGTGTTTCTTCCTCAGGCTTCACCTTATCGGCGAGCTTGACAGCGAGATCGCCGATGCGCTTCACGGTTTTCTCATTGGACAGCGCTGTATCCACTTTGTCGGCCTTGTCCGGGCGCTGCGCCTTGACGTAATCCACCGCCGTTTCGAGCGCCACGGCAGCGTCCTCTTCCGGTAACCCGATAGCCTGCGCCAGACGTTTGATCAATTCGTCGAGAGTTCCCATAGTCGGATAATCCTTATTCGGATGGTGCTTGGTCAGATAACCGTATGAACGTATTATACGTTGAAAATCCAATTTGGCACGAACAGTGGATATGCCTACACAACTGATCACTGCGCGATTTACGACTAAGTTTCTATCCGAGAATTCCGCTTTCGATCGTTTCTGGTGCGCCAACGGCGAATTTTCGGATAAGTTCTAACGACTACGTGACTAAATGCGGTATAATGGCGGGCGGAGGTCAGCGGAAACTATGTCGTCTTCACCACAAACACATCGCGTGATCCACTATGTGCTCGAAGGAGTAGCCGTGCTGCTGCTCGTGGCGCTGGCGGCGCTCATCGTGATTTTACACCTCACCCGTCCCGAAATTCCCTATGGCGCGCAGGTCTCGTCCCTGGAAGAAACGGTGCAGGCGCGGGTGTTGAGTGTCATCAACGAAGAATCCACCGTCGATGAGAACGGCCTGATTATGGTATTCCAGGAACTTGAACTGGAAATACGCTCGAATGGCGAGTATCAGGGCCAAACCATCACCGTCAGCTACAACGGGATGGGGCCGACCTTGAGCGCCGCCCGTTTCCGCAAGGGACAACACGCGCTGGTGATGATTTCGAAACGCCCCGGCGGGCAAACGTTCTTCCAGGTGGCTGATCACGTGCGGCTCGGTCCTATCGCCGTCATCGTTGGACTGTTTATCGCGCTCACCTTAGGCATCGGACGCTGGAAGGGCTTGCGCGCGCTGTTGGGCCTCGCACTGAGCGCGCTGTTGATCGGCGGATTCATTATGCCACAAATCCTCGCCCACCGCGATCCCACGCTGGTGAGCCTTGCCGGAACTGCCGCGCTGCTGGCAGTGACACTCTACTTGATCCAGGGGTGGAATCCCACCGGGCACGCCGCGCTGTTGGGGATGCTCGCCGCGCTGGGCCTGACCGGCGCGCTGGCCGTGGGCTGGACAAAACTGGCGTTCCTCACCGGCTTCGGCTCCGAGGAGACGATGTTCCTGCAAGCCGTGGGCGTGGGGATCGAGATGCGCGGATTGCTTTTGGCGGGGATGGTTATCGGCGCAGCGAGCGTACTGGATGACGTGGTGTTGGCGCAGGCCGTGACAGTGTTCGAACTGGCTACCGCCAACGCCGATCTCTCGCGGGGCGAACTGTATCACCGCAGTATGAAAATCGGCGTGACGCACCTGGCCTCGATGATCAACACGCTGGTGCTGGCCTACGCCAGCGCTGCCCTGCCGCTACTGCTGCTCTTTTACCTCTACCCGGAGCCGTGGTACCTCACCATCAACCGCGAACTGATCGCCGAAGAAATCGTCCGCACACTGGTCGGTAGCGTGGGACTAATGATGGCCGTGCCCCTGACGACCGCCATCGCAGCATGGGTAAGTAGACGGTAGACAGTAGACGGTAGACGGGGCGGAAACCCCTGTCTACCGTCTACCGTCTACCGGCCACCCGTTTACAAGATTTCCCGCAATGCCTTGAGCGTCCGGTCGATGCCCTCGTCGTCGATCCAATAGTGCGTTACGGCGCGGAAGGTGCGCGCGGAACGCGGGCCGATCAGGATGCCGTCCTCGCGCAAACGTGCTGCCACTTCTGCCGTCGTCAACGTCACCTGCGGGGCAAGGCTGAAGTAGAGGATGTTGGTAAAGACCGGATCAACCATCACGGTCGGCATCTCCGCCAGCCCATCGGCGAGCCGTTTGGCCCGCGCGTGATCCTCGGCCAGCCGCTCCGTCATCTGCTCTAGCGCAACGACGCCCGCCGCCGCGATCACGCCGGCCTGGCGCATCCCGCCACCGAGCACCTTGCGCGCCCGCCGCGCTTCACTGATAAACTTGTGAGTCCCGCATAACACCGATCCCACCGGTGCGCACAGCCCCTTCGAAAGGCAGAACGTCACCGAATCAGCGTTCTTCACCAGATCGCGGACATCTACACCCAACGCCGCCGCCGCGTTGAAGATGCGCGCGCCATCGACGTGGATTTTCAGGCCATGCTCGCGCGCCACATCGGCGATGCGCTCCATGTACCAGGGCGTCAGCGGGATGCCGTTGCAAGTGTTGCTCGTGTTCTCCAGGCAGATCAAGCGAGTACGCGGGTAGTGATCGTCGTCGCCGCGGATCGCGTCGCGCACATCGCTCAGGCACAGCGTCCCCTCCATCTGATTAGGTAAAGTGTGCGGCATAATGCCGCCCAGCGCCGCCATACCGCCCTGCTCATACAGAAATGTGTGGCTCTTGTCGCCAATGATGGCCTCATCCCCGCGTTGGCAATGGGTCAACAAGGCCGTCAAGTTGCCCATCGTCCCGCTGACGACGAACAGCGCGGCTTCCTTGCCCATACGCTCCGCCGCCATTGCTTCCAGCTTGTTGACGGTGGGGTCTTCCCCGTAAACGTCGTCGCCGACCTCAGCGTTTGCCATCGCCGCCCACATCGCCGGCGTGGGTTTCGTCACCGTATCGCTGCGCAAATCGACAATGTTCATTGTACTCCTCTCTGTTCCGTGAGATGGATGTATTATAAACCCAGTAAAAGAGGAAGAAAGTGGGGGTTTGGGGGCAGGTACCCACCCGCAAAAACTCCCTGTCTATTAAACCAAAAGCCCCCGGAAACCGGGGGCTTTCTGGTGCCGAAGGTGGGAGTTGAACCCACACGACCGTACGGTCACTACGCCCTGAACGTAGCGCGTCTGCCTATTCCGCCACTTCGGCATGTTCGTGCAGTGTAATGTGCTTTGTTGGCCCGAACGATGAAAATTCTACCGTAAAGACCGATTTTGTCAAGCTGGCAACCTGCGTATAATAGGGACAAGCTCTCAGCCATCAGCTCTCGCGCGAAGATTCGCGCGCAATCAGCCGGGGGAGAAACCATGGTCAAAAAACGTATTGTCTCACAAACCAGTTATGTCGATCCCAGCAAGGCCGGGCAGCAAAAGGCCACGGGCACAGGAAAGGTGTACCGGGGCACACTGGAAGCACAGTGGGAGTGTAGTGCGTGCGGGCGAACGGGCATCCCCGGACGGTCGAAAAGCTGTCCGAGTTGCGGAAAACCCAGGCGGAGCGAGCAGTACAAAGCACCGACCGGCAAGACGGCCTATCTCACCCCGGATGAATTGAAGGTGATGGGCGTCGATCCCACGCTGCATCTGTCGGACGAAGCGTGCGACTATTGCGGATCGAGGCTCAAACCGGGGACGCAAAAATGCCCTAACTGCGGCGCTGCGCTTGGCGACGTAGGTTACACAACCCACGTCTGCCCTTCGTGTGGGCGAGAATCCAACGCCGAGCAATGCCCTGCCTGCGGCGCAGCGACCAAAGAGAAACTCATCGCGCACCGTCAAGCGCAGCCACAGCCCACGAAACAGCCGCCTGCGTGGCTGAGATGGCTCCCCCCCTTCTTGCAAAAGCCACAAGTCCTTATCCCATTGTTGATCATCCTGGCTTTGGCATGTTGCTGCACGATCTCCGGGATCATTGCCAGTATCCCCAGGACGGAAATCGCAACCGTCACCAACATCGCCTGGGAGCGCAGCATCGCCATCGAGGAGTACCAGTATAACCAACACGAGAACTGGACCTTACCCGCCGGCGCCGACCTGATCAGCCAGGAAGAGCGCATTGCCTCCTACAACCAGGTGCAGATCGGAACCGAAGAAGAATGTGGATATGAGGAATCCTGTACAACGATATCGGTGTATTCCCACACCGAGCGGACGTGCTACGACGACGGCACGTGCGACGAACACGACGTTTACCAGGACGAACGGAGTTGCACTGACGAGTATGTATGCAATACGGTTCCGGTCTACGAGGATGTACCGGTCTACCAGACCTGGTACACGTACCAGATATGGGAATGGGTGAACATCCAACCCGCTGTGACGCGCGGATCGGACGCTGATATTCACTGGCCTGATGTGCGCCTGGAGGACAACCAACGCGAGGGCGCGCGTAATGAAAGCTGCGTCGTCACCTTCACCAACGCGAAGGGTGACTCATACGCTTACCGCCCACCCTGCACCGAACTGCACCGGTACCCGCTCCGCTCACGCTGGAACATCAAACGGAATATGAACGAGATCCTGGAAGTTCAGCCGGAAGGCTAATGCACGACCCCAATGCTTGCGCCGGATCATAATCCAGCGCTGCAGGACGGCGGATTATGATCCGCCTTAAGCGTTGAAGTAAGACTATTTTTCAGGAGGGCCCCGCCATGCAAATCGCACACGTTGAAGTCATACCGGTAAAGCTGCCGTTACGGCTGCCCTTCCGCACGGCATATCACAGCGAAAACGCTGTCGAACACGCGGAAGCCGTCTTCGTGCGCATCGAGACGCAGCAGGGCGACGTCGCCTGGGGCTGCGCGGCCTTCGACACCGCGCTCACCGGCGAGACGCTCGACAGCGTCACCCGCGCGTGCCGCGCCTGCGCCGACCGCGCCCGCGATCTGAACCCGCTCAACACCGAGTACGCGCTCGCCGAACTCAGCACGCTGACGCAAAACACCCCCTCGGCCCTGTGCGCGTTCGACATCGCCTTTCACGACCTGCTCGGCCTGGCGACCGGACAGCCACTGTACCGCCTGCTTGGCGGGTTCCGCGACCGCATCCAGACATCTGTTTCGGTCGGCCTGGGCACGGTGCAGGAGACCGTTCAAATGGCCCGCGACCGTGTCCGGCAGGGGTTTCGTATCCTTAAAATCAAGGGCGGTCTCAATCCCGAAGAGGATGTGCGCCGCGCGCGCGCCGTCCATGATGCATTTCCCAGCTGCATCTTGCGGCTGGATGCAGATGGCGGCTACAGCATCCGCGAGGCGCTGGACGTCGCGCGGGCGCTCGCCGGCCGGCTGGAGATGCTGGAGCAGCCGATCTCTCCGGCAGAAGGCGTCGAGGCGCTACAACAGCTCACGAAGCAGAGCAAAACGCCGATCCTGGCATCGCAGAGCGTCGTTGGGCCGGCATCGGCGCTGGACATCGCCGGCCACAGGGCCGCGCACGGCATCAGCATCAAGCTGGCAACGTGTGGGGGGATCGCCTGCGCCCGGCGGGTGGATGCGATTGCCCGCGCCGCGCAGATGACGACGATGGTCGGCAGCTTGAGTGAACCGGGGCTGCTCATCGCGGCGGGTTTGGCCTTCGCCCTGAGCAGCCCCGCCGTCCGCTACGGCGACCTGGATGGGCACTTTGATTTGGAAAACGATCCCACCATCGCGCGCTTTGTCGTCGAAGACGGTTGGCTGATCGCTACGGACGTCCCCGGCCTGGGATGCGCCGTCAATCTGTGATACGTATTCTTCCACCGCAGAGGTCGCGGAGAACGCTGAGATCATTCAAAATCTCTGCGATCTTTGCGCGCTCTGCAGTAAAACTCTGTTGCCTGGAGGCGCAATGAACGAATCCGACACCCTCTATCTAGGCCGGCTCGTGGATGAGCAGAACCAACTCACCGACCATCCTCTCGACTATCCGCTCGACCACCTCACCACACACGCGCTGTTACTCGGCGCGACCGGCAGCGGCAAAACCGGTCTGGGACTGGTGCTGGTCGAAGAGGCGCTGCGCCGGCAGGTTCCGGTGCTACTACTGGACGTCAAAGGCGACCTGGCGAACCTGCTGTTGACCTTCCCCGACCTGTCACCGGAGGACTTTGCCCCGTGGATCGACCCCGATGCCGCGCAACGCCAGGGGCAGACGCCCAACCAGGCCGCGAAGGCGATGGCTGAACGCTGGCACACCGGCCTTGCAGGCTGGGGATTGGGATCGGAGCACATCGCACAATTGCGGCTCAACGCGGACATCGCGCTGTACACGCCCGGCCTGCGCGCCGGTCGTCCGGTGGACATCCTCGCCCGCTTCAGTGCGCCGCCCAGCGGCGATCCCGACGTGGCGGTGCTGCGCGCGCAAGCGTTGACCTCGGCGCTGCTCGGCCTGGCGGGCGTCAGCGCGGATCCGCTGCGCAGCCGTGAGCACATCCTACTCACTACGCTGATCCGCCACACCTGGGACACGCAAGGCACGTTCGACATCCCCACCCTCATCCGCCAGGTGCAGCAACCGCCGATGGAGCACATCGGCGTGTTCGACGTGGAGAGCTTCTTCCCGCAGAAAGCGCGCTTCGATCTGGCGCTCACGCTGAACAACCTCATCGCCGCGCCGGGCTTCGCCCGCTGGCGCGAGGGCGAACCGCTGGACATCGACCGCTTTCTCTACACACCGGAGCGGCAGCCGCGCGCGTCGGTGTTCTACCTGGCGCATCTGCCGGAGGAACAGCGGCAGTTCTTCGTCACCCTGTTTTTGGAGGAATTGCGTACCTGGACGCGCGCGCAGGCCGGGACACGGACGCTGCGCGCGTTGCTATACTTCGACGAAATGCTCGGCTATCTACCGCCGCACCCGTACAATCCGCCGACCAAAGAGCCGCTGCTTTCCCTGGTCAAACAGGGGCGCGCTGCCGGACTGGGCATCGTCCTTTCCACGCAGAATCCCGCCGATCTGGATTACAAGGGATTGGGCAACATCGGCACGTGGTTCGTGGGGGCGCTGCGGACAGACCGCGACAAGGCGCGCGTACTGGAGGGCATGGGTGGCGCGATCGCCGAGGCCGGGATGACGCCGGGGACGGTAGAAACAGCGTTGAGCCGCCTCAAGCCGCGCTTGTTCCTGATGCACGACGCGCAGGAAGGCAAACTGCGCTTCTTTTTCACCCGCTGGACGATGTCCTATCTGCGCGGGCCGCTGACCATCACCGAAGCGCAGCAACTCACCGAGTCCCCGGCAACCCCGCCAATGGCCGATGTCGATTTCACAGCACAAACACTGCAAACACACGCCGGCCCAACGCCCACCCAAACTCTCCAACTGCCCGACTACCCGGCTACCTGGCTACCAGAATCTCTGACTACGCAACAAGAACTGCGCCAACGCACGACGCGCCCGTCTACCGTCGATCCCGAAATCCCGCAAGCGTTCCTCCCGGCGACCCTCACCGCAGCGTGGGCAATGCGCCAGCACAACGCCCCCTTGCCTGCCGGAATACCCGCGCAACTCGTCTACCGCCCATATCTGCTCGGCGCAGGAGTCACGCATATCTTCCACCAGCAGGCCGGCATCACCGTGCACGACGAACAGGTCTGGCGCATCGATCCAGCGTCGGGTGGCAGTTGGAACCTGCGCTGGGATCAGGGCGAAATGATCGATATGCGGTTCGACGATCTGTCGCCAGACTACTTCGGCGAAGGGGTGTTCGAGGCGCTGCCACAGGGCCTCGGCAGCAAGAGCGCGCACGCCAAACGCGAAAGCGCGCTCAGGACACATCTTTACCAACGCAGCCAGGTATCCATCTGGACGTGCAGCCCGCTCAAGCTCTTCAGTCCGCCTCACGAGAACAAACGCGCCTTCCTGGATCGCTGTCGCCAGGAAATGGAGCGGCTAAAAGAGGCTGCACTGGCAGCCGAACGCCAGAAGTTTATGCAAAGAGTGGAGCGGATCGAGGCTAAAATCCGCAAAGAGCAAATGGAGCTTTACCAGGACAAGGAAATGCTGTCAGAGCGGAAACGTGAGGAGCTGTTAAGTGGCGCGGAGTCGGTGCTCAGCCTGATCTCCAAACGCCGGCACACGTTGCGGCCGCTCTCGACCACGTCACGCCAGCGCCGCTACGTCAAGCAGGCTCAGGCTGAGGTCGAGGAATCTGAAGAGGCACTCAAGCTCTACGAGGAAGAGATGAAGCAGCTCGAAGCGGCATGGCAAGCCACAGCACGGCAGATCATCCAAAAATGGGAGGGCACGCTAAACAACATCCGCGAGATCGTCGTACGCGCCAACCGCACCGACATCGACGTGCGCTTCTGCGGTCTGGCGTGGTTTCCGTTCTGGGAAGTGCGTGCAGAGAGCGAGACCGTGCTCTTGCCGGCTTACTTTCCCGGTTTGCCGTAAGCAAGTTCTGGATTTGGATGTATAATAATATCTGTACCGCAGCGCACGCTGCATAGGGGCTCCAGTCACCAGGAGGTTATATTCCGTGGATGAGACAGAAGATCCTTCTAGTTGTCATATAGATTGCCGGCTAGGACTGGTGAGACTGGCTTCTGTGCCATATCGGAGGCGCTGTATGATCCTCTCACCATAACCTGAATAGTTTGTCACACCAGCCCGAGCCTGCCTTTCTCTCATGCTGCACCACTCCGCACAGGAGCGAGATATTACCAGGAGGCAGGTTATGATCACGATTTTCAAGACCACCGAGACAGGGCTGATGGAAATCAACGAAGTCACCGACGGGTGCTGGGTTCGCGTGACGAACCCCACACTGGAAGAGACTGGCCGGATTCAGACATTAGGCGTCCCTCAGGATTTCATGATGTATGCCCTGGACCTTGACGAAAGGTCCAGAGTCGAAAAATCCAACGGTGACACCTTGATCGTTGTCAAGGTTCCGTTATATCAAGGCGAAACGGAAGATATTCCCTACAGCACTATCCCCTTAGGAATTATGCTGGCCAAAAACATGGTCGTCACGGTTTCCAAACTCGACTGCGACTTGCTACGTGACGCTGTCGCCGGGCGAATACGCGGACTCGCCACCACCAAACGCAATCGCTTTATTCTGCACCTGTTTCTCAGCACCGCCAGCCGCTATCTAAACTACCTCCGCGAGATCGACCGCAAGGTTGACGCCCTGGAAGACAAATTGCAACGTTCAACCCGCAATCAAGAGGTGATGGAATTACTCAAGTATCAAAAGAGTTTGACCTACTTCACCACGGCGCTCAAATCCAACGAGTTGATGATGGAACGCCTCCAGCGTAGCCAACTTTTCCAAATGTATCCCGAGGATTTGGATTTACTCGAAGATGTGTTGACCGAAAACCAGCAGGCAATTGAAATGGTGAACATCGCAGGCGCTATTCTGAGCCAGATGATGGATGCCTTTGCCTCAATCATCTCGAACAACCTCAACATCGTGATGAAATTTCTGGCCTCGATCACGATCGTGCTATCACTGCCCACTTTGGTCGCCAGCCTTTTTGGTATGAATGTGCAACTCCCATTCAGCAGAAGCCCGCTCGCATTTCTACTCATTCTCGGCATCTCGTTACTCATCTCCATAGTTGTGACATGGTTCTTCGCGCGCCGTGACTGGTTATGATACACCACGGTCACTTCGCTTGACGAAAGTGACAACATGATACGAAAGGAGTACTATGGCACTCGATAAAGCTTCACGCAATCTGATCGCTGCATCGATAATCGGTTTTACGTTATTTGTGCTCATCACCACCTTCACTTTGTGGCCGGATGTCACAGCATCGCGCGCGCTCAATGCAGAAGGTGCCGTTACAGGCAGTGTCGCTACAGGCTACGGTCTTATCATTGAGCAAACAACGGTTCCTTCCTATTACGTTAAGCCAGGGACGCGGTTGACCTACACCGTCAGTATAAGCCCCACCGACGCGAGCGCGTCAGATGTACAGCTAACCATCACCAACACGCTGCCATTGCACGTAACAACAGACGAACATCTAGCCGGAACGGCGGTCCTGCCCGGCGGGAAGTTGGTGTGGACCCCCGTGCTGGCGCCCGGCGAGTCATGGAGGCAACAGATCGCCGTCACAGTTTCAGTTGAGTATGAGGGGATTTTGATCAACGTGGTTGAAGCCACCAGTCTCGAAGGGCTTTCCGCGATGTCGTTCCACTCGAACTACGCAACGCCGGCTGACCATCAAACGTATTTTCCCCTTATCATGAGACGTTATCCCAGAACCGGCATGCTCCTGATCAATCCCGGGTTCGAGGGAATCGATGTGCCGGTAGATAACACATTGCCAAATTATACCAACTGGACACGCGACACTTTCACCGGGGTGCCGTACGGGGAAATTTTCACGCCCGAGGGCTGGGTCACCTGGTGGGAAGAAGGTGAGTACAGCCGTCCGGAATGTCACGTCATTGCCAATGAGCCGCCATTCTTGAATCCGCCGCGCATCTACCAGGGATACTATGCCGGCATGTGCTTTACATACAACCGCAAACAACATGCAGGCTATTTCCAACGTGTGGAAAATCTGCGCCCGGGCGCTGTAGTGGAAGGATGGTATTACGCGCACGCATGGGCATGTAGTGAGCCTAACGAAGGGCTTTCATGTGGCGACCCAGAGGCATTTTCATTCAGGGTCGGGATCGATCCCAACGGAGGAACAGACCCGTTCTCCGATACCATCATCTGGAGCGAAGAGCAGTTCATCTATGATGAATAGAGCGCGTCGGCCCTGTACAGGCCACTGTGGGCGAAAATGGCGCCGTCACTTTCTTCTTGCGTTCCCACGGCAAATGGCCCTATCAACACAACGACGCGTATTGGGACAATCCCTCAATGTACTATGCGGAACCATAGCGAATAACGAAATTGGCGCCTGCTCCCCTTCATTGCATCCGGCCCATTTGTGTTAAAATGGGAGAATGGCCCATGAGTTCAAATTTATGAAGGGGGCATTATGCCTACACTATTAAATGATCTACAAAACGCCGTCCGCATCATCGGCATTGAGCCGGCAGTGCACGCGGCGCTCTACCGTTATCGCAAGGCCTGGATGGAAGCCCGCTGGGAGCATCCCCAACACCCACGGCGCGGCCCAAGACAATGGCTGGCTTTCGGACGGCAACTCAACCGCCCACATATCGTGTGGCCTAAACGGTGGGAGCATCCGGGGCGCGTGTGCTTCATCGCACCACACGAGCGCGGCGCAACGCTGACCACGAAACATTGTGCGATAGACATCGTCTTTTTCGCGGAAGACATGGTGCGCATCCATTACCGGCCTCACACCCACGAGCACGTCCCGGAGACGATTCCCTACGCCATCGCCAAGCCGCTGGAAGCGTGGCCCGTCCCCGCCGTCGTCTCCGTCGAGACGGAGAAGGCGCTGCTGCTGCGCACCGAGGCGCTCACCGTCGGCATCGCGCTGGCGGATGCGCAAATCTTCATCGCCGACGCCGAGGGACACCTGCTGCGCGCCGACGTGGATGTGGCCTGGCACAAAGACGGCGCGCTGCGCCATCGTACCGCTCTGACACCAGAGGAACACCTCTTCGGCCTGGGCGAACGCGCCACTCCCTGGCAGCGCCGTGGACGCACGCACATCCTTTGGAATAGCGACCCTTCCGGCTACACGAACGATGACGATCCGATCAACCTTAATATTCCGGTGTATGTGGGACAAGAAGCAAGAAGCAAGAGGCAAGAGGCAGGAGGCAAGAAGCAAGAGGCAGGAGGCAAGAGGCAAGAAGAAACGCATCTTGCATCCTGCATCCTGCATCCTGAGTCCTGCATCCTGCATCCTGCATCTTATCTCGTCTTCTACGAAAACCCGCATTACGCGGAGTTCGATCTGGGCGACAGCACACCCGACGTGGCGGAACATCGCTTTGCGGGCGGGGAACTGCGCTATTACGTCATCGCCGGGACGACGCCCACCCTGCTCGAACGTTACACCGAGTTGACCGGACGGCATGATCTGCCGCCACTATGGATGCTCGGCTACCAGCAATCGCGCTGGTCGTACTATCCCGAGGCGCGTGTGCGCAAGTTGGCGCAAGATTTCGCGGATCACGACGTCCCCTGCGACGCCATCCACCTGGACATCCACTACATGAGCGGCTACCGCTGCTTCACGTGGGACAAAAAGCGCTTCCCGCATATGGCGCAGCTCGCCGCCGCCCTGCGCGCGCAGGGCATCAAACTCATCACGATCATCGACCCCGGCATCAAAAAGGACGCAGCTTATCCCGTCTACCGGAGTGGGATGGCAGGCGGTCATTTTTGCAAGACGCCCGACGGCAAAGTCTACCACGCACCGGTCTGGCCGGGGTTGAGCGCACTGCCCGACTTCACCGATCCGCTGACGCGCCAATGGTGGGGCGCACGCTACAAGCCCTTGCTGGAAGCCGGTATCGCCGGCTTCTGGAACGATATGAACGAACCCGCCATCTTCAATCCAAACGGCGATCAAACGCTACCCCACCCCATCCACCACAACCTCGAAGGGCGCGGCGGCGATCACCGTGAGGCGCACAACGTCTACGGAATGCAGATGGTGCGCGCCAGCCGTGACGGGCTACTCGCGCACCAACCGGAGACGCGCCCGGTGATCATCACACGCGCCGGATGGGCCGGTGTGCAACGCTACGCTACCTCGTGGACGGGCGACAACGAGAGCACGTGGGCTTCGCTCAAGCTGACCACGCCGATGGTGACGGGCCTGGGGCTATCGGGCCTGGGCTTCACCGGCCCGGATGTCGGCGGGTTCAACGGCGCAGCGGATGGCGAACTGTTCACCCGTTGGATTCAGATGGCAGCCTTCCTGCCCTTCTTCCGCGCCCACACCATCGCCGGCACGCCGGATCAGGAACCGTGGTCCTACGGCGAACCGTATCTGAGCATCGTGCGGCGCTTCATCCAACTGCGCTACGAGCTGCTGCCCTACCTCTACACCGCCGTCTGGCAGATGACGAAACGCGGCTGGCCCGTTGTCCGCCCGCTGTGGTGGCACGCTATGGACGATGCGCTTTTCGACGTTGATGATGCCTTCCTGTGCGGCGACGCGCTCCTCGTCGCGCCCGTCGGCGAACCCGGCGCAACCTCGCGCCCTGTCGCCCTTCCGCCCGGCGCCTGGTACGACTTCTGGACGAACGAACGGAAATCCGTTTCATCCGTTCAATCCGTTGACACTTTCGCATCCCTGGAAACCCTCCCGCTTTTCGTCCGCGCCGGAAGCGTGCTGCCGATGGGCGAATACGGTCCCAGCGTCGAACAGCGCTTGCAGAAGTTCCTGCGGCTGAGCGTCTATCCGCTCACCGAGCCGGGCGAGGCCATCAGCGAACTGTACGAGGACGCGGGTGAAGGCTTCGGCTACCGGCAAGGCGAGTATCGCTTGAATCGCTTTGCGCTGCATCAGACAGACGACCGCCTAACCATCACACGGACGCACGAGGGCGACTACACGCCGCCCTACGAACACATCGAACTGACACTCAACGGCCTCAAGCGCGCCCCGCGCAGCATCCGCGCCGACGGCGAGCCATTCGGCATTGCCCTCAGCGATCCAATCCGCCACAGCGTCGTGCTTGGCGTCCCACCCTTCGAGACAGTGGAGGTCATCCTGTGAACGACAAACCTAACGGCGAGCGCCTGGGCTGGCGGGTGCTCGAATCCACAAACCTGTACAGCGATACCCGTTTTTCCGTGCGGCGCGACCGCCTACAGTTACCAGATGGGAGCGAGGGCGTCTACACCTACCCGGTCAAACACGGCGCGGTCTTCATCTTGCCCATCACGCCCGCCGGAGAATTGGTCCTCATCCGCCAGTATCGCTACATCGTAGACGCCTGGTTGTGGGAAATCCCCGCCGGGAGCACACACGACTTCAACGGCGGCGATTACACCGATCTGGTGCGCCGCGAGTTGTGGGAGGAGATCGGCGGGCAGGCAGAAGCCATCTACCCGCTGGGCCAGACGTTTGCTGCGCCCGGCTTCATCACAACGCAGGTCTTCGGCTACCTGGCGCTCGGCGTGACTCTGGCAGACACAAACCATCCTGAAAACACCGAATTCATCGAAATCCACCCCACGCCTATCCCGGAGGCGCTGGACCTACTGCGTACCGGCGAACATACCAGCGCCATCGACGCCTACTTCGTCCTGCAACAGGAGCCGCTACTGCGCGCCATCAACGCCCGCGTCATTCGTGGATGCACGTTCGAGAATGTGGTGGAGGAGACAAGATGCAGGATGGAAGAGATAAGATGTCACATGCAGGAGATAAGAGACCAAATGCAGGATGACTGCGAAATCAACGAGAGTATCAGGGTCTTTTAACCTTCGACTTTGGACTTTGGACTATTTGATGCGAGGAGATTATGAGTATAGAGCGCCCAGATTTGAGTGAAGTTGCACCCGACGTATTAGCCTATATCGAGAGCCTGGAAGCGGCATTGGCGGCGCAAACCATCCGGCGCACGCGCCCACCCGTTGTCGCCGAGGTAGACCTGGATGCAGAGCCAGAACTATGCGAGCCACCGACGACGATCAACTTGATCACGCTGACCGCGGGCGGGCTGCTGAAGCGCACGCCGCGCCACCTCTACGGTCGCCAGCGACGCGGCGGGATGGGCATCTTCGACCTCGATGCGCCGGACGACGATCCGCCCGCGTTGCTCACCCTGGCGGACGAAAGCGCCAGCCTGATCCTACTCACCGACCAAGGCCGCACGTACCGCCTGCCGGTGAGTCGTCTGCCCGAAATGCCGATCCGCGCCAAAGGGTCTGCGCTCGCCGGCCTGATTTCCTTACGGCCTGGCGAGCGGATCGCAGCGGCGCTCCCCGAAGACGGCGGCGAGCAGATCGCGTTGGTAGGGCAACGTGGATGGGTAATGACGGTGCGCAGTGCCTTCGTGGGCAAGAGTATGATCGCGGGCGTCGTCTATTACGATGCGGCGAAATACGGCCCACTGGCGGCAGCGTGCTGGCTACCCGGCAGCGCCGATGAAATCTTCATCGCTACGCGGCAGGGGTTCGCCATCCGCTTTCCGGCGCAGCGCGTACCCAAAACCGGCTGTCTGGGCATCCGATTGGAGAAGAACGATGTCGTTGCCGCCGCCACAGCCGCGAACGACGCGAGCGGCGTCTTCCTGCTGGGCGCGGACGGCAAGGGCACGATCCGGCTGATGTCGGGTTTCGCGGCGAACAAGAGTCCGGGCGGTGGGGGCAAAGTGGCGCTCAAGACCGATAGTCTGGTTGCAGCGGCAGCGCTCGGCCCGGAAACGGACGATGTCTTCATCATCTCCCGCAACAGCAAGATCATCCGCTTCGAGGCCGCCGAAGTGCCGCCAAAAGAGGGCGTCGTGCAGGGCGTCAACTGTATGGCGTTGCGCGGGGATGAGACCATGGCGGTTGCCGTGGCCAGATTATGAAAGTGAGGCTGTTTTGCAGGAGGTAACTTATGAACACGCCGCTCTCAGACAACAAAGACCTTCTACATCAAACCAATCAAGCGATGGCAGACGAACCCGTGCAGTATACTGAGCAAATCGCAGCGCTTCAGGCAGAAGTGAAAGAGATCGACGAAGCCATTGCCGCCGGACGAAACGTCATTGCGGGTTTGGAGCAAGTTGTAGAGTCACTGGACAGTGCGCGGAAGTGGGGAATCTGGGACATGCTGGGTGGCGGGCTGCTGAGCACAGCCGTCAAACATTCCCGGATTGATAGAGCGCGCCAGGGCATCAACAACGTGCAAAGGCAAATGCACGAATTTAAAAGAGAGTTGGCCGACGTTCGGAACCAGGTGGAACTTCGGATCGATATCAGCGAGTTCGAATCCTTCGCCGACTACATCTTCGATGGCTTGATCGCCGATTGGATCGTGCAATCCAAAATCAACGATGCGCTGTCGCGGGTGCGCCAGGCCAAAGCCACAATTTCTCAGGTTGTCAGCGAACTTGAAGGGCTAAAGAGGACAGCGCAGAGAAAACAAAGCGAGTTACAAAAGCATCGCGTGTCAGCATAGCTGACGGCACTTTCAGCGAATCACCAAGACGGACAGGCAAAAAGGAAGCACCAGGATGCGAATGACGCCGTGTATCGCGTGTGAGTTTGCGAATCTGGAACAAGCCAGATCCATCCTGTGTGCACGCGATGCCTACATCAAGGCGATGCATCCACACGAGTGGGCGCTTAAGATGCAATCTCGCCATCCCGTAACAGAAGATGCCTACCTGACATTCCTCGCCCTGAACGTGCTGGAGTGGAACGCCGATGAACGCGAGAGACTCCAGAGCGCCATCCAGGCGTTGAATGAGCGACTCGCCGAACAGCAAATCCCCCTCGTCGAGTCCATCGTCTTCATTAAAACAACCGGGAACGAAGAATGGAACAGCGCCTACACTCGCTCAAACGCCATCATCCTTCCGGAGCGCAAACTGCGGAATTATCCCGACCAGCTTGCCCTGCTGCGGCTGCTCGCGCATGAGGTGGTTCACATCGTTTCAAGAAGACACCCGCAACTCCGCACTGCCTTATACCAGAGCATCGGATATCGCCGGATCGAATCCGGCAGCCTGGAATTTCCAAAGACGCTCAAGGCGCAGATGCTTACGAATCCCGACTCTCCCTACAGCGATCACTATATCACCTTGTCGTACCACGGAGAACCCGTACACGTTGTGCCAATTATAGTCTTGAAGAATCAACTGGCGACGGTCGACAGTACGCAAGATATCCTCAGGAGTTTGCAGACACAACTCCTTGTTATCGAGCACAGAGAGGGTCAATGGCAGGCCGCGTGGGTTAACGAAGACCCGCTTTGCCTTGACCCGCATCAGGTGACAGGATGGCAAGACATACTGGGCTTCATACCGGATATGGAGTTTGACCCCGAAGAAATCCTCGCGGAGCAGTTCGCCGGGCTTATGACGGAAGAGCACGAGCTGCCGATGACGGAGATACGCGCTGCGATGAAAACCATCATAATGTCGAAGATCACCCACAACGGTTGACCGTCCAACAAAAAGCACGTATACTGGTGTCGGAGTCAAGGCAATGACACAAAATATCAAAACACTATTCGGTCAAGATCAAAAAATAGCGGATGAATTTGCTTTGTCCGCATCTGTCGTCGTATATCCCGGTGACTGTCTCAATCTGTTGAGGTCTATCCCCGATCAATCGCTCCAACTCGTGGTCACCTCACCGCCTTACAACATCGGGAAAGAATACGAGAAGAAACTTGATCTCGATCTGTATCTCGAACAGCAGGCGCAAGTCATCGGCGAATGTGTACGCGCGCTGTCGCCTAAAGGCAGTATCTGCTGGCAGGTGGGAAACTATGTGGATAGAGGGTCGATTATTCCTTTGGACACAATTCTGTATCCCATCTTCTCAAATCTCGGCCTTCGGATGCGAAATCGTATCATTTGGCACTTCGAGCACGGGCTGCATTGCAGCCGGCGGTTCTCGGGTCGCTATGAAACGATCATTTGGTTCACGAAATCGGATGAGTACACATTTAATCTCGATCCGGTGCGTGTCCCACAAAAGTATCCGGGAAAGAAGTATTTCAAAGGTCCGAAAGCCGGTCAGTATTCGTCCAACCCCCTTGGCAAAAATCCGGGCGACCTGTGGATTATTCCAAATGTAAAAAGCAACCACGTCGAAAAAACCGAGCATCCATGTCAGTTTCCAGTCGAATTGATTGAACGTTTGGTGCTTTCTCTGACCAATGAAGGAGATTGGGTGTTAGATCCATTTCTCGGGACAGGGACCTCCATCGTCGCTGCCATTCGTCACAAACGGAGAGGGGCCGGGGCAGAGACCGTGTCCAAGTACATCCAGCTTGCTCACCAGAGAATCCAACAAGAAATCGCAGGCACATTGCGGACTCGTCCTATGGACAGGCCAGTTTATGACCCGATTGAAGCCGGGAACAGTCTTACCGTTGCTCCTTGGAGCAAGGATGCCACACAGATGGCACTGCTAGAAAAACGACCCGAATACGGAGAGAGTGACAAATGAAGATCGCAGAAACCTATTCGCACTTAAACGGACTTGAGTTCTTGCTTGTTCACAAGCCAGATCTTTGGCAAGAAATCCAAGATGTCATTTCTGCGGTCGATGCCAACGAATGTCGAACGAAAGTCTCCAAAGAAAAGACAATGAAAGGGAAGTTGCTGTTCAGCCCTATCGACATGAACGCTGCGTTCAATCGACTACTCAGGGAAAGACTGTGGGAAGAGAGTCGGGTCAATTACTGGGTCACTAAAAGTGAAAAGCTAATCCGCAAGACACTTACACTGCCAGCGGAGGAACAAAAACGGGAAATAGAAGCCGCGGGTGAAACCCCGATCTTCAGCTATAACCAGACGGATTTTGTCAAAGATCGTGTGGCTATCGAAGTTCAGTTTGGCAAATACGCATTCGTCGCCTACGATCTCTTTGTCAAGCATCTCGCCTTTTATGTGGGCGATCGGATCGACGTAGGAATCGAAATCCTACCAATGAAATCTCTGCAGAGCCAAATGAGTTCAGGCGTCGCCTACTATGAAGGCGAGTTTTACAATGTCGTTCGCCAAGGACGAGGTGTGCCGGCGGTGCCGCTCATTCTTGTGGGGATAGAACCGTAGAAATGCAATGACTGTTCCACGCATCCCATTCGCCTACACACTGATCGACAAGCGCCACAAGGGGTTCGCCGAAGGCAAGCGTGATATTTTGCTTTCGTTCGCCCACATCATCTTCTCGCCGACTTTCATCTTTGCGCTCATCTTTGGCGGCCTGGGGGTGTATTTCTTCCTGTGTCCGGGCATCCGTGGCCTTGTGCGCGATTTCACCGTGCGGAATGACTGGGTGCTCATCAATGCCACGATGACGTCCGTCGTGCCGTTGCAAAGCGGGGACCATTTCAACTGGCATTACCTCTATACTTTCCACACCGAGGATGGGCGACAAGTTTCCGGGAAGATTGTGGAAAGCAGTAGCGGCGTTTTCCGTGAAGGGCAAAGCGTCCCTATACGCTACTTGCGCACCGACCCCACGGAGAATGTCTACGCACTTGATCCAATGCCCAAGAACATCCTCTATTGGGTTTTTGTTGGCCTGGGAGCATTTTGGGTCTATATCGCCGCTGCGCCGATCTATCGCCACCTCAAACAATACAGGATCATCCGGGCAATCTCGCGCCAGGGGCAGATCGTGCCGGGTCAAATCACAGCGGTTCACCGCCCTCCGGCGCGATCAAACAGTCTCGACGTCAAGCTGGAATACGTCTTTACTTCACCGGCCGGCGTTCGATGCCAGGCACGTGAGGCAATATCCCTTATGTATCTCACGGACAACCCCAAACCAGGAACACCCGTCGCCGTATGGTGGACTCAAGACCGCGCGATGCTATTGTAGTTACCATAGAAGAAGGAGCCACACCACTTACTGTGCGTCCAACAACCCTACCTTCTCCAACGGCCAAATAGACATCCAGGCGCGAGATAACACCTGTTCCAGCGATACCGGCCCGATGTAGCGGGAATCGCGAGAATCATTGCGATTGTCACCCATCACGAAAATATGACCTTCAGGAATCTGCACAGGGCCATAGTCACGCTGATAGACTTCGGCCAGATAAGGCTCAGAAAGCGCCACCCCATCGATCCACACCCGGTTATCCTTGATTTCCAGCGTCTCGCCGGGCAAGCCAATCACCCGCTTGATGTAGGGAATCTCCGATTCAGGCACATCGATGACGACAATCTCGCCGCGTTCGGGGATGCGGAAGTGATACGTGACCTTATCGACGATAACCTGCTGATCCACGCACAGACTCGGCTCCATACTCTGGGTCAAGACAATGGTTTTCTGACCGACGAAATGTGTGAGCAAAAACGCAATGAAAATCGCCGGGATGATGGTACCCAACACCTCTTTGAGAACCAAAACAAAGATTCGTCCAATCGATGGTCGCTCAGCGGCTTTCACTTCTGGCACAATATCTCAACCACGCAGACAGGCTTCTACAGTTTTCCGCAACGCCTCATCCAGACCGCCGCGCCCATAGCCGAGGGCCTCACAAGAAGGTGTGGGATCGAAAAAGGTGTTGCGCGTCTGTACATCGATGAACTTCACGGGATTGAGGCCGCTCTCGCGTCCTTGCCGCCGGTGCGATAAGACAAGAATTCTAGCCCCAAGTCGAACGAGACCCGTAGGAAGGGTAATCACGCGCTTGCGCTTGCCCAACAACGCGGTCAGACGGTCCAGCCAGGCAACCCACGTGAGATTTTCGTCGCCGATAGGGTAACGCTCGCCGCCCACACCGCGCTCAATGGCCCCGGCAATCGCCTCGGCGACGTGCTCGACAGCGATCATATTCGTGCCGCCTTTGGGATAGAACAGCGGCAGCGGGGAGTTGATGTAGTCGATGACCGGTTTCCACAAGGGGGTGCGGCCCGGCATACTGCCGAAGATGTAGCCCAGCTCTAGGACCATCAATGCCAAATCGGGTGCGGCGGCGTGGAAAGCCTGTTCAGCCTGCGCGACGCGGCTCCAGATGTAGGGGTGATGTCGTGTGAGTTCCATCTCCGGCCAGAGACGGTCGAAGGTAGCGAAGTACGAGTTGAGCAACACGCCCCGGCGCGCGCCGGCCTCGCGCGCCAGACGGAAGAAGCGCGCCGCCACCTTCACATTTTCCTCGTAGAAAAAACGGTAGGCCGGCGCTTTCGGCGTGACGCGATCATCCGCACCGGCCGCATAGACGACGGCCTCGTGGCCGCGCAGCAGCGCGCGCACATCGGCGTCGGGCAGCACGTTCAGGTTCCCGAACTGGATAGTCACCTGCGGGGGCAACAAGTCATCCGCCGGCAACGGCGGCAGCGCCAGCACGGTTACAGCGTGCCCGCGCCGCAGACACTCGATCACGGTATGGTAACCGATGAAGCCCGTTCCGCCGACGATGAAGACATGCATGAGAACCTCCTGTAACCAAACGACAACATTCATGCTATGAGGTGCAATCCCGCACCAGATCACAATACTCAGAGGGGATCGCCAGATCCCCGGCTCCTGCATATAGCCGGGGATCTGGCGATCCCCTTGAAGCTTTCAACCAGAGAGATTTACGCCACGCCGTATTACCCCAACCACCCCCGTTGAATTGCTTCGGCCACGGCGGCGGCGCGCGAATCCACGCCGAGTTTGTTATAGATGCTCGTTAGATGCGCCTTGACAGTGCGCTCGGTGATGTGCAACCGCGCGGCGATCTCCTTACTGCGTTCCCCCTGCGCGACGGCCTCGAGGACTTCGTGCTCGCGGCCGGTCAGATCGAGAGGGCCGGAGGGCGCAGGCGGCGCAGTGGCGTGTGCCAACACCTTGGCGACGATCTCCGGCTTGAGCAGCATCTCGCCGCGCGCCGCCGCGCGAATGGCGTGGAACAGCGTCTCACGACCGGTGTCCTTGAGCAGATAGCCGCGCGCCCCGGCCTTCAACCCGCGCACCATCAAGTCATCCTCGTTGTAGGTGGTTAGAATCACCACGGCGATGTGCGGGTGTGTGTCCCGCAGCCGTTCGATGGCCGTCAGTCCGTCCATCCCTGGCATACGCAGATCCATCAGCACGACATCCGGCTGCACCTGGCTTGCCAGACGCACCGCTTCCACACCGTCGGCGGCCTCCCCGACAAGCGTCATATCCTCGGCAGTTTCCAGAATCAACCGCAGCCCTTCACGGACGATCAGGTGATCGTCGGCAATCAACACGCGGATCGGGTCAGACATCCCCCTCCTCCAGCAGTCCATAGTTCGCAATATAGTTCTCGCGCACCAGTTTGTCGGTCTTGTGTTGTACTGTCATAAAATAAGGTCGTTCCTGGAAATGTTGTCGTAAAATCATACAGTTTTCTGCCAGCGAGTGCGCCAGTGTAGCGCTATCAAGAACCTGCCCCGTGACGACGAACCCGCGAGCTTCTGCAATGTCGGCATCTGTAGCATAGATGATGACGTCAATCTTATACCCGGCAAGCGCCAAAGCCGTCGTTCTATGGCTTCCATCCAGCATGAAGTAGGCCGCCGAAGGATTATCCCGCTCAAACGATTCCAACTTCCCAGAAAGCTCAGGGGTGAAATACTGGCGCACAATGGCTTTGCTGATAACCGGAATAAGGGGTAATGCCTGTCCACTCAGGCATCTGGTAAAATACAAACGCAACGTTTCCACACTGTATATCGGATAATCATTGAGCGTGACCATTTGATGCGGAGTCAGTGTCCTGGTTTTCAAGCAAGCGCCTCGTGAGACTTTTGTGGTCTGAGTACAGTTCTCACCCGCGTCCCAGCGCCAGGCGCGCTTTCTACGACCAGCATGCCGCCAGCCAGCCGCGTGCGCTCACGCATCCCCAGCAAGCCGTAATGCCCCGGCTGGTCGAAGGCGACCGTCGGGTCAAAACCCACACCATCGTCGCCCACCTCGATGGTCACGCCACCGTCAGACTCCGCTACATTGACCCAGGCGTGTGTGGCCTGCGCGTGCCGGGCGATGTTGGTCAGCCCCTCGGCCACAATGCGCAGAAGATGCTCGGCTGTCGCCTCCGGCAATGAACCGGTCAGCGCGAAATCAAGCGCGCAGGGGATGCCGGTCGCATCCGTGAAGCGCGTGACTTCGTGACGCAGCGCGTCCTCCAAGCCGGCGGCGGACGGGACAACGCGCAGGTCTTCGATGGCACGGCGCGCGTCGGCGAGTGTAGCGCGGGCGCGGACCATCGCCTGCTGAACGATGCTCTGCGCGCGTTCGGCGCGCCCTTGCGCCAGATGTGAATCCGCCGCTTCCAACTGCAAGACCAGCCCGGCGACGCCCTGCGCCAGCGTGTCGTGGAGTTCGCGCGCCATACGCTGGCGTTCGGCGGCCAGCGTCAGGTCTTCGACGCGGGCGGCGTAGTCGGCCAGTTCACGGTGCGCCGCCTCCAAATCCCGTAGCAAAACCTGTGCGTGGTCGCGCGCTTCCACCTGCCGGAGATAGAGCACGACGTAGATGACGACGAACAACGTCAGCGGCGGAGCAAACACCAGCCAGGTGGGCAGCACGGCAAAGCCCAGAACCAGAATCAAGTTGAGCGTCGCCAGACACAACCACACGATGACGACAGCAACGATACGGCGTTTCTCACGCTGCATCCCCACCGCAATGCCGAGTAACGCCGGGTAGAGGCTCAGAATCATACTGAGATCGCGTGGAAACAACGTGATGATAAAAACCAGGATCGCTTGCGCGACCAGAAAGCCCACCATGCGCCGCGGCGATAGCATAAAAGAAGGGCTGAGCCAATACAACGCGATGTGCACCATCAGCAAAAGCACAAAGGGGATCAGACGGGCCGGAGCGCGCAAAGCCGGTACTGCGTTGAAAGTCATAATCGCCGAACCACCGAGCGCCAGCGTCACAATGATGAAGAAGACACGCGCCTCACGGACGTCAGGATCGCTACCCAGCTTCTTCAATCCCAACCAGTCCCATAGCGTATCGAACCAGCGATGTAATGTTTTCATAGAAATATTGTACTCGCCTTGTTCACTTTTGCCACCGTCCAAACGTACACTGTACGAACGGGTAAACGATAAACCCCCAGATGGACGATGACAAAGCCGGTGTGATCGGGTACACTGTAAACATAGCAGTCAGCAATCAGCGATCAGCTATCAGAAAAGCTGAAAGCTGACGGCTGATCGCTAAAAGCTTATTAGGAGGAAACACCGATGAACGATACTGTAATCCAGGTCCGCGATTTCCGCAAAACCTACGGCGAGACGGTCGCCGTGGACGGCATCAGCTTCGCGGTACAGCGCGGCGAGATTTTCGGCCTGCTGGGGCCGAACGGCGCGGGCAAGACCAGCACCCTGGAATGCCTGGAAGGGCTGCGCCGGGCCGACGGCGGCGCGCTGGACATCCTGGGCGTGGACCCTACCCGCCAGGCGCGCAAACTGCGCAACCTGATCGGCGTGCAACTGCAAACGTCCGGCTTGCCCGCGAACATGCAGGTCAACGAAGCCATCCGCTTTTTCTGCGCCTACCACGACGTCGCACCACGCTACGATCTCGTCGAGCGACTCGGGCTAAAGGACAAGCAACGCAGCCAGTACGGCCAGCTTTCGACGGGCCAGCAGCGCCGGCTGGCGCTTGCACTGGCCGTGGCGCACAAGCCACCCGTCGTCTTCCTGGACGAGCCAACCGCCGGGCTGGACGTGGAATCACGCGCCGAACTGCACGCCCTGGTGCAAGAGCTGAAGGCCGAGGGGACGAGCATCATCCTGGCGACCCACGATATGGCCGAAGCGGAGAAAATGTCCGACCGCGTCGCCATCCTGCTACACGGTGCAATCGTCGCCACGGGCACGCCCCGCGAAATCACGGCGACCGGCGCGGGTTTCACCAAAGTCTCGGTCCGCACCGAACAATCCGTGCTGCACCAAAACGGCGCGACGATCCCGGGCGTCAGCCATCACCTGCTCGAAGAGGACTACGCCATCTACTTCAGCGCCGACCCGGCCCCCACCGTGACCGCGCTGCTCCAGTACGTCAACACTCACGGTGACACGCTGATCGACCTGCGCGTCGAGCGCCCGACACTGGAAGAGCGGTTTCTCGAGATTACGGGTAGACGGTAGACGGGAGGGGAAAGGGGGATAGGGAAAAGACTGCTGATTCCCCATTCACTGATTCTTGATTCACTGATTCTTGATTCGCTGATTCTTGATTCATGATTCTTTGGAGGTACACAATGACAGCTTTCGTACAACATTTCACATTCGAATTCAAAACCGGTTTGCGCAACTCGACGTTGTTGTTTATGAACTACCTGTTCCCGCTCGGTGTGTATGCGCTGATGGGATTGATTATGACGCAGGTGAACCCGTTTTTTGTCGATAGCCTGCTCCCGGCGATGATCATCTTCGTCATCCTGGGAAGCACGATTCTCGGCTTGCCGAGTCCGCTGGTAGAGGCGCGGGAAGCGGGCGTCTACCGCAGCTTCAAGATCAACGGCGTTCCGGCGGCATCCATCGTCGCCATCCCGGTGCTGACGACGACGTTCCATGCGCTGATCGCCTCAGCCGTGGTGGTGCTCACTGCCGTGCCGGTGTTCGGCGGCGTCGCACCCGCCCGCTGGTGGCCCATTGCCGGCGTCGCCGCGTTGCTGGCGTTCACGTGCAGCGCCATCGGCGCACTGATCGGCGTCGTCGCCACAAACACGCGCGCCACAACATTGCTTTCGCAGCTCATCTTCTTACCCTCGATGCTCATCGGCGGGTTGATGGTGCCGCTCAGCATGTTGCCGGAGACGGTGCAGCGCTTCGCCGGGCTGCTGCCCACCGCCCACGCGATGCAGGCGCTCGAAGGGCTGGCTTATGGACGCGCTACAACCTTCGCGCCCACGGCATCGCTGCTCATCCTGCTGACCAGCGGACTGCTCGCCTTCGGCCTGGCGATCTACCTCTTCAACTGGGACAACCGCAACCAAACCCGCCGCGGGCATCCGCTGATGGCGCTGCTCGCGCTCGCACCCTATCTGGTAAGCCTGGTCCTATAAACAACATATCCTCATACAACGCGGGGTTTGATCCTCACCGGTCAAACCCCGCGTTTTGCATCTCTGTCTTCCCCGCAATCGCTCGACTACCTGACTACCCGACTACACAACTCGGTGTATACTGTACCTTACAATCTGCTAACCCTTGAACGAGGTGAAAATGTCCGAACTATACGAACGCATTCGCTTTCGCGGGCAACCTGTAGCGCACCCCGGCGCGATGGTAACGCGCGGGAACGCTCGTTTTACCGTCCTCACACCGCGCCTGATCCGGCTGGAATGGTCGGAGACCGGTGTCTTCGAAGATCGCTGCACCTACGCCTTCCCCACCCGCTACACGGATTTCCCACCCGAATTCACCGTAGATGAGTCAGACGGCGCGCTCACCATTGATACCGGCGCGCTAACCCTGCGCTACCGGCTTCCCCAATCCGTTGAATCCGTTCAATCCGTTGACAGATTTACCGCAGAAAACCTCTCGATCACCTTCACCCTCAACGGCAACCCCGTCACCTGGACGCCCGGCGCGCCCAACCCGGCGAACCTGCGCGGCACGCGGCGCACGCTCGACGAGTGCGAGGGCGACGCGGCGCTCGACGAGGGGCTGCTCTCCCGCGCGGGTTGGTCGCTCTTCGACGATAGCAAGAACGTCATCTTCGACGACGACGGCTGGGTCGGCCCGCGCCCGGATTTCGCCCTGCAAGACTGGTACTTCTTCGGCTATGGGCACGATTACAAGGCTGCCATTGCCGAATACTTGCCCTTTGGCGGCGACATGCCGTTGATTCCGCGCTACATCCTCGGCGGATGGTGGTCGCGCTATTGGGCTTACAGCGAGCAGGATTTGCGCGATCTAGTGGCCGAATTCGAGGCGCACAATGTCCCACTGGACGTGTTCGTCATCGACATGGACTGGCACACGCCGGATGGCTGGACCGGCTATACCTGGAACCGCGAACTGTTCCCCGATCCGCCTGCGTTCCTCAAGTGGCTGCACGAGAAGGGGCTGCGCATCACGCTCAACCTGCATCCCGCCGACGGCGTCCTTCCCCACGAGGAAGTCTACCCGCAGTTTGCCGAGGCGCTCGGCATCGACCTAGAGAGCGGCGACCCGGTCCCGTTCCGCATCGCGGATAAAGGGTACGTCCGGCATTACTTCGAGATGATCCACCATCCCATGGAAGACGACGGGGTGGATTTCTGGTGGATGGACTGGCAGCAGGGCGAAATCTCCGAGGTCAAGGGGCTGGACCCACTCCCGTGGATCAATCACCTGCACTTCAACGACATCAAGCGTAAGGGGGTACGCCCAATGCTCTACAGTCGTTGGGGCGGATTGGGCAACCACCGCTACTACATCGGCTTTTCCGGTGACGCTTACGTGGTGTGGACGGCGCTGCAATTCCAACCGTACCTCACCGCGACGGCAGCGAACGTCGGCTACGGCTGGTGGAGCCACGACATCGGCGGGCATATGGGCGGAGCGACGGAGCCGGAATTGTACGCACGGTGGGTGCAGTTCGGCGCACTCAGCCCTGTGCTGCGCGTGCACTCGACAAAAGACCCACGCGCCGAGCGACGTCCGTGGGCCTATCCAAAACCTTACAGCACGGCAGCGATGGATGCCTTCCGCTGGCGCTACCGGCTGATCCCCTACCTGTACACAATGGCGCGCATCACCTCTGACACGGGCCTGGCACTGTGCCGCCCGATGTACTTCGAGCATCCTGAAGTCGATGACGCCTACGTCGCCCGCTTCCAGTACTACTTCGGCGACCAGATGATCGCCGCGCCGATCGTCACCCCCGCCGACCCGCACACGGGCCTGGCTTCCATCAGCGTGTGGATCCCCGAGGGCATGTGGATCGATTATCAAACGCTGGAAACCTTCACGGGGCCGCGCTGGATGCAGTTGACGGGCGATCTAAGCCGGGTACCGATGTTGATGAAAGCCGGAGCAATCCTGCCGCTGGCGCCGGAATTCGTCCCGCAGCCGGACCCGCATCTGAGATCAGGAACTACCGCCGCCCAGTCCCACGATGAACTTGAGATCGTCGTCTTCCCCGGCTCAGGGACGTTCAGCCTGTACGAGGATGACGGCCTCACAGAAGCGTACTTGCGCGGGCAGTACGAATGGACGGCGATCACGACGCAACAGCCGGACGATCACACATGGATCGTCAACATTGCGCCGGTCGAAGGTCACTGTGACGCACTGCCCGAAGTGCGCGGCTACACCATCACAATGCGAGGATGCGCCCGCCCAGCGCGAGTTATGGTGAATGGAATAGCGGCTAGATGGGAGTACGAAACGGCAACACTGACCACGCGAATCGTCGTCCCCAAGCAGCCGAAGTCGCTGCCGGTTGTCGTGACGGCGATGAGCGCTGGGCCGATCATTGCGTTGGACGTGCAACGCACGGGCGCGCCGTTCGTCCATTTCGTCCAGTACAGCACACCCGAAGAAGCCACGCAGCAGTTGGGCCACGTTATCCTCGCCGCACCGCCCTATGGAGACGCGCCAGATACCGGCGAGGCTTATTCCGCCGAGATCACCTTCACGCTTCGCCGGGACGGTACGACAGATACCCAGGTGGTGAAAATCGCCGAGACCGCCCGATCGCACATCATCCCCACACCCTTCGCCTGCGACGGCATCGCAAAGACGATGTGGGAGGCCGAAGTGCTGCTGCATTGGCGCGACGCGACAACGCGCACACGCTTCCGCAGCGCCCCGTTGTTCCCCGCCATCCCTGCCTGGCGCACTACGCTCTACAATCGCGGTGATGTCGAGTTGGCGCCCAACGATGTGCTGGATACCGCCGGAAATCCCAATCCCGAACTGACGTGGCAGACACTAGCGCAAAACCTGGCGAAGACAGAAAACTACAGGCGCGCCTACTTTACATACCTGGAGCGTAGTCGATGGTCTGCCTTTACGGATGATACACGACAGGCGGCGTATCTGATAAGCACGGTGGTCACCCCGGTAGCACGTGAAGCCGTGCTCGCTTTCACCGCCAACGGTCCGGTCACGGTCTACGTGAACGATGTGCAGGCTGCCGAGGACACCAAAGCGGCGATCGATTCGGTGCATGGACTCTTCGTGCACGGCACACGCTTCACCCACAAACTGTTCCTGCGCGCCGGAACAAACACGCTGCTGATTCACTACCCAAGGACCCACCGCCACTGGCACTTCGGTGCGACCTTCCTCTCGCCCACCGGTGAACTGCTGCCGGATCTAATTTTTCAGTCAGCAGATTCAGCAGATTCAACTAACGACTACTAAACTATCAAGGAGCTCTATGACACAAACGATAAAGGCTGTTTTGGTTGGTTGCGGCGGTATCAGCCGGGCGTGGCTGAACGCGATTAAGGACCTGCCCGACGTCACTATGGTGGGCTTCGTGGATTTACGCGAAGAGGCCGCACACGCGCGCGCGCAGGAGTACGGCTGGACGGACGCGCTAATCGGGACAGATGTGGCGGCGGCGCTGGAGCAAACCCGTCCGGACGTCGTCTTCGACTGCACCGTGCCGGAGGCGCACCACAACGTCACGTTGACGGCGCTTGCTCACGGCTGTCACGTCCTCGGCGAGAAGCCGCTGGCGGACACGCTGGAACACGCGCGGGCGATGGTCGCGGCGGCAGAAGTGGCGGACAAGCTGTACGCCGTTATCCAGAATCGCCGCTACGATGCCAACATCCGGCGGCTCAAGCACTTTCTGGACTCCGGCGCGCTCGGACGCATCACCACCGTCAACAGCGACTTCTACATCGGCGCGCACTTTGGCGGTTTCCGCGACCAGATGAAACACGTGCTCCTGGTGGATATGGCGATCCATACCTTCGATATGGCGCGCCTGATCACCGGGGCGGACGCGCAGGCCGTCTACTGCCACGAGTGGAATCCTGCCGGCTCGTGGTACGCTCACGACGCCTCGGCAGTGGCGACCTTCGAGATGAGCGATGGCCTGGTCTACTCGTACCGGGGCAGTTGGTGCGCTGAAGGGTTGAACACGACGTGGGAGTGCGCGTGGCGCATCATCGGCGAACAAGGAAGTGTGATTTGGGATGGCGCGACCGGTTTCACGGCCCAAGTCGTTGCCAGACGGGGCGGATTCTTCTCAGAATGGGAAGACGTGGCAATTCCCGTTTACGCAAATTCGGACAAAGTTGGCGGGCACGGCGGCGTCATCCGCGAGTTCGTCCGCTGTGTGCAAACCGGCGCCACGCCTGAAACCGTCTGCACCGACAACATCAAAAGCCTGGCGATGGTCTTTGCGGCAGTGGAAAGTGCAGAATCTCATACTCGTGTTATGATTCAGGATGCATGATGCAGGATGCAAGAGGCAAGTAGCAGGAGGCAAGATTCATAGATTGGGCGCACTAACCCCAATTACCGATTACCAGTTACGCATTACTCATTTCCCAATAGGAGACTCGAAACGATGCACATCCAAACTTTGACTGGCGAATGGCAATTTCATAAAAGTGACGACGAAGTGTGGCTACCCGCGCACGTCCCTGGCGGCGTCCACACCGACTTATTGGCGCTGGATTTGATCCCCGATCCCTTCGTAGCCGATTACGAAAAGCGTGTGCTGTGGGTCGCCGAAAGCGACTGGGTCTACCGGCGCACGTTTGCAGCAGACCCAGCGCTGATGGCAGAACAGCGCGTCTTCCTCGTCTGCGATGGGCTGGACACGCTCGCTGAGGTTACATTCAACGGGGTGCGCCTCGGCGAAACGGACAACATGTTCCGCCAATACACATGGGACGTAAAACCCCTGTTGCGCGAAGGCGAAAACGAACTGGTAATTTTGTTCCACTCGCCGGTACAGTACATCGCCGCCAAGCAAGCGGAACGCCCGCTGCGTGGCGTCTCGCAGGCCATCGAAGGCGGCCCGTATCTGCGCAAAGCGCCCTGCCAGTTCGGCTGGGACTGGGGTCCCCAACTGCCACCGATTGGTGTATGGAAGGACATCCGCCTGGAAGGACGCAGCAACGCGCGGATGACGGACGTTCACCTGAGACAACAACATAGCGGCGGCGCGGTTACCGTCGCAGCGACCGTCTCACTCGAACAATGGGATGCCGTTCCGCTCAAAGTGCTGCTGCGCGTCACCGGTCCCGATGGCGCGGTGCGGCACGCGCAAGTCGCTGTGGCGAGCGACACGCAAACCGTAGGGGTTCGGCTCGACAATCCGCAACTCTGGTGGCCCAATGGCTACGGCGAACAGCCGCTCTACACGACGGATGTACTCTTGCTGACGGAGAATGCCGTTTGTGACGCCGCGCATTATCAACTAGGATTGCGTACGATTGAGCTGCGCCGCGCCCCCGACACTTGGGGAGAGTCGTTCACCTTCGTCGTCAACGGCGTGCCGGTCTTCGCCAAAGGTTCCAACTGGATCCCGGCGGATTCGTTCCCCACGCGCATGACCGACGCCTTCCTGGAACGGTTGATCCGTGACGCGGCGCTGAGCCACCAGAACATGCTGCGCGTGTGGGGCGGCGGCTTTTACGAAGAAGAGCGCTTCTACGATCTGTGCGACAAATACGGCATTCTGGTGTGGCAGGATTGCGTCTACTCGTGCAGCATCTATCCGATGTGGGATGAGACGTTCATCGAAAACACGCGCGTCGAGACCATCGAGAACGTCCGCCGCCTGCGACACCGCGCCAGCCTCGCGCTGTGGTGCGGGAACAACGAAATGGAAGCAGGATGGGTGGCTTGGGGATGGGACCGGCCTGAAAATGCAGACTTGAAAGCCGGCTACGACCGCTTCTTCCACCAACTACTGCCCGCGTGGATCGCCGCCGAAGACCCCGACCACACCTACTGGCCCAGCTCACCTTCGACGGGCATCCCCTTCGAGTTGCCGCACGGGCAGGAACGCGGCGACGCCCACTACTGGGACGTGTGGCACGGCGGCAAGCCCTTCTCGGCGTATCGAGGGCAATTCCCGCGCTTTATGAGCGAATTCGGTTTCCAGGCGCTCCCCACCCTGGCAACGATCCAAACTTACGCGGACGAAGCCGACTGGAATATGACGTCGTACATTATGGAGCACCACCAGCGCAACGCTGCCGGCAACGGCAAGATGATCGCCCACATGACCGACCACTACCGTATGCCCAAAGACTTTCCCTCGCTAGTCTACCTCTCACAACTGTTGCAGGCGGAAGGCATCCGCTACGGTGTGGAACACTGGCGGCGCAATCGGGAGCGCGTGAGCGGCACGTTGTACTGGCAACTCAACGACTGCTGGCCCGTGGCGTCGTGGGCGAGCATCGATTACTTCGGGCGCTGGAAGACGCTGCATTACGCCGCCAAACGCTTCTACGCGCCGCTGCTGCTCTCGGTCGAAGATGTGGGCACGCTGATGGGGATGCACGTCACCAGCGACCTGCAAACGCCGTGGGAGGGCATCATCCACTGGTCGCTGCAAACGTTGGGGGGCGCGGAACTGGCCTCCGGCACCGAACCGGTGACGGCTGCGCCCTTAGCTTCGACCCACGTGCGCACGCTCAACTTCGGCGACCGCGTTACCGATGACAACTGCCGTGACGTGGTCTTCGTCTGCGAATTGCGGCAGGGCGACACGATGATCGCGCAGCGCGTGGTAACCTTCGCGCCTGACAAGCACCTGTCACTGGTCGAACCGGAGTTATCGGCGACGGTCAACCAGGCCGGGGAGACACTCGTCATCGAGGTGACGGCAAAGTCACTGGCGCGATTCGTCGAGGTGGGACTGTTCGGGACAGACGTGGTCTACAGCGACAATAGCTTCGATATCCCCGCCGGACGCATCGTCCGGGTAACGTGCCCGTTGCCCCAAGGCTGGACGCTCGAAGATACCCGCGACGCGCTGTGGATGCGCTCGCTATACGATTCCTACGCGTAATTTATAGCTTACAGCTATTAGCCGTCAGCCTTCAGCAAAGTGTCTTAGCTGAAGGCTGATGGCTGAAACCTTGTTTCACCAGCAGGGATCGTAATCCGCGCCGAGGATGAGGCGCAGCTTCACGGGACTGGCGGGATCCTCGGCGTAGATCACGTTCTCGTCGCGCACGCGGAAAAGCTGCTGGATGTGGCTGAGACCTGTGCCCTTGGTCGTGCTGCTAAAGACGACGATCTGCGTTTGTGGATAGTCCAGTCGGTCGGCGGGAGCGACGACAGGCGTGTAGCCCCAGCGCGTGAGTGTGTCTTCCGCCAGCCAATCGCGGTCGGGGGCGTAAGAGCCATTCCACACCTCAATGTAAATGTCAGCACGGGCGGCGCGGCTTGGGGCCGGGCGTGCGATGGCGGCATCGATCACCTCAGACAGCGGTTCCCACACCGGCAAAAAGACGTTGCCGCCCTGCGAGGTGATGTAAAACTGCGTCTCGTTGCGCCCAATGTTGTAAAAACGCACGTCGGTGCTAGTAATCCGCGCCGCCGTGATACCCAACTCCAGAATGTTCCCTATTCCCAGATCGGTCTGATATAGGTCGCGGCTCTGCTCGTACAAGGCCGGTATCATCGAAAACAAATTGGACTGCTTCGCTGTGCGCCACATCGCTTCCAGGACTTGTTGCTGGCGAGCTTCGCGGGCGAAGACGCTGGTCGTCTTGCGCGTCCGCGAGTACCAAAGCGCCAATTCACCGTCCATGTGATGCAGACCCGGCTCCAGCGTGAGAATGTGGTATTCTCCATTCTCGTCAGGAAAGGGCCAGTAATCGTGCAAATGGCAGTGAACCGGCACCTCTACACCGCCGAGCATATCCACCAGACCAACCAACCCGCTGAAATCGACCTTGGCGTAATAATCGGCGGTGATACCCAGGTTGTAGAGCATCGTCTGGTTAAGCAGGCCAAGTCCTCCGCCATCATAGCCGAAGCGTTCACCATACGAATCGGCAGTGTTGATGCGACTCATGCGCATATTGGGAATGTAGACGTAAAGATCACGCGGGATGGAGAGCACCGAAACAGACGGGATGTCGGGATAAACGACGACGTACTGGATCGCGTCGGTGTTCCAATAATTCCAGTCCGGGCGCTTGTCGCTACCGAGCAACACGATGGTCACCGCTTCGGGAGGAATAGGATAGCGCGGCACGGGCGTCGGAATGGTAATCGTGATGGCCTCTGAAATGTCATCGGTTTCCGTGAATTCCACTTCAAAAACCGGTGTTATAGGAACAGCCGTTGGGCGGCGCGGTGGAAGCGGGGAGGGCGTGATCGAGGGTGTCGGCGTGCGAGTGGGCTTAGGCGTATAGGTTGGCGGCGGTGAAGGCGTAAAGGTCGGCGTCCATGTTGGAACCGATGTAGGCGTATCGGTGGGCAGAATCGGTAGAGATGTAGCGGTGCGAGTCGGTCGAATCACATTGTTGGTCGGTGTGACGACGACGTAAACAGATGGCACGGTCTGCCCCGCCAGGCGCGAGATGTTAAACAGCAGTGTCGCCAAAAATAAGGCCAATATAAGACAAAATACTGCCAATAAGGCTGTTTTCACTTTGATCATAGAAGATTCACACGTTTATGGAATATGGTATGAGTCCGGCTCAGATATGCCTCATTATAGGCCCGCTTTGCGATTTTGTCTAACCAACATGCCCCTTGCCCCTACAGCGTTTTCATTTACACTAACAGCATCCTTTTCTTTTATCTATGGTTCAGGAGGAACTTATGTTACCCATTGCAATTGTCACAGATACGGACTCAAGTTTGCCGGCTGCCGTTGCGGCGCAATACGGCATCCAACAGGTGCCGATCAACATCCACTTCGGCGAGGAATCGTTCCAGGCCGCGGTGGACATCAATGATGAAGAGGCGTTCGCACGCATCGACCGCGACGGCAAACTGCCGACGACATCCGCACCGACGCCAGGGCAATTCAGCGAGGCGTACCAAGCGGCATTCGATGCCGGGGCAGAATCGGTGTTGTGCTTCTGCGTCAGCGCGGAGATCAGCGGAACGTACAACGCGGCCCTCACTGCCCGTGATCTGTTACCGGAGCGCGACATCACCGTCGTGGATTCGCGCACGCTGTCGCTCGGTCAAGGGTACATGGCCATCGCTGCCGCCGAAGCCGTCCGGCAAGGCGCATCGAAGGAGGAAGCCATCGCCGCCGCCGAATCGCTGCGTGAGCGCACCCACGTCTACGCGGCGTTAGCGACGCTCAAGTACCTGGCGATGAGCGGGCGTGTGGGGCACCTGGCGGCAGGGATGGCGAACCTGTTGAACATCAAGCCCATTCTGACCGTCAGAGACGGCAAGCTCGATATGCTCGAAAAGGTGCGCACGCAACACAAGGCCTGGGATCGCGTTGTCGAATTGACCGTGGAGAAAGTGGGCGGACAGACCATCGAACGGATGGGCATCATCCACGTCAACGCGTTGGAGAAAGCGCGAGAATTCGAGGCGCTCCTGCGCGAGCATCTGTCCTGCCCCACCGACATCATCACTGCTGAGTTCACGCCGGGTCTGTCCATCCACTCCGGAACCGGCATCGTCGGCGTAGTGGTCGTTGTCGCAGAATAGCCACTCCCCCGATTTTTCAGCCCTTGCGAAGGTGCGCGAACGATGGTTCGCGCACCTTCGCCATTTCTAACCGATTGATCCATAAAATATGACAAGATTTGGCGTGTTTACGGCGTATCATATACAGTATAGTAGAACAAACGAGCTAATCATAAGGAGATGTGTGATGGAAAAGATCATTGCTTACTGCGGATTGAACTGCGCGGAGTGCCCGGCGTATCTCGCCACCCAATCGGGCGATCCGGCGGCGCTGGAGCGCGTGGCGGCGGAATGGCGCGTGGCATTCAACGCACCGGAGATGACTGCGGAATCGATCATCTGTGACGGCTGCCTGGCAACGAATGGCGGACGGCTGGCCGACTATTGCGGCATGTGCGAGATTCGTGCGTGCGCTTTGGAACGTAATATGGCCAGTTGCGCGTTTTGCGCCGATTATGCCTGCGCCAAGCTGGAAAGCTTCCTCGCTCAAGCGCCGGCTGCACGCGAAACGCTAGAACAGTTGCGGGCGGCGTAAGATGAGCGAGCGCTTCGAAAACCGCGATATGGCAGAAACTTTATTCCATAACGTCAACCTGTACGGAACAACGTTCGACGATGTCAATCTGGAAGGTGCGCGTATCTACAACGCTAATCTTCGAAATATGACCATCGATGACGCCAACATCGCCGGGTTGACGATCTTCGGCGTGCGCGTGGATCAGTTGATCGAAGCAGAATTCGACCGGCGCGACCCGGAGCGCGTGCGACTGCGGATACACGACATTTTCGATCCCGAAGAAGTGCGTCGCGTGCTGGCGCGCCTCGACGAGGTGCGCGCCGAATTCTATGCTCGCCTGCGCGCCACGCCTCCGGATATGCTCAATGCGCATCCCGGCCCGGATCGCTGGTCGGCGCTGGAGCACGTGCGGCATCTCGTCTTCGCGGAAGACATGTACCTTAACCACTGGCTGCTGCGCAACGAACAACCGTGGTGCAAGCTGGGGTTTCTTCCGCCATTTCTCGAAGGCAACCCTGCCTTCACCGGCGTCGGCGATGAACCGACCGACGACCTGGAAACCGTGCTGGCGGCCTGGGACGCGATTCACGCCGGAACGAAAGCGTTCGTCGCCGAGGTGACGCCCGAAATCCTCAAACGCGACACCAGTGACGTGGACTTCGGGCAGCGCAGCGTCGGCGGTGTCTTGCAGGGGATGGCAAATCACGACTTACGGCACATCCGCATGGCCGAAGTCGCTCTCACCGACGCATTGACAAAGAAGCAGTAAATCGTAAAATATAGACAGCTATCTGGCGGAAAACAGCAACGTGAAATATCGGGGTTGTGCGAGTTGGCACAACCCCGATATACTTGTTGTCTATAAACCGACAGGAACACCAAATCCACAAAAAAGGCGGTTAACTATGCGCAGGGTTAAATTTCCGGTTGTAAGTATTATTCTGTTTGTTTTTGCATTTTTGTTCGCAGCGTATACTATTTGGGCAGCGATCTACGCGTTCAACACTATCTCAGAAGCGGTCGCAGCAACACAGTTGGTGATCAGTGAAAGTCGGTTTGAGGTCACAACTTTCCTGATGAACAGCGTTGCCCAATACGCGTTTTTCGCAATCGTCCTCTTTGCATTGGGCAGGATCGTACAAGTCATTTCGTCTGATGTGGATGACGAAGAGGACGAGGAATTAGCACTCGAGGAGGTTTCGGACGAAGACGTTGACGAAGCCGACCTCGAGGAGCCGGAACAAAACAGCGCCGAATAACGCGCAACGAAGACGGAGTTGACCCTAGCGGCTGTCACAAAACAGCCGCTAGGGTCATTTATATAAGAACAATCCGTTAAATCCGTTGATCAGAGGAGGCATGTATGCACTATCGCCCTTTGGGCAGAGCCGGCCTGCAAGTCAGCGAAGTCAGCCTGGGGACCGAGTATCTGATCGGCAAATCCCACGATCACATCGTCGAAGTCATCCACGCAGCATTGGACGCAGGCATCAACTACTTCGATCTGTTCTGCGCGGAACCCGGCTTCCGCGATGCGATGGGTGCGGCATTCGCCGGACGGCGCGAGCACGTCTATCTCGCGGCGCATCTGGGCGCGGCGGTCAAAGAGGATGGGCAATACTTGAAGACGCGCTCACTCAAGGTCTGTGAGATGTTCTTCGAAGACTTCCTCACCCGCTTTGCGACCGACTACACAGACGTGCTCGTGTTGCACAACTGCGACCGGCAGAACGACTTCGACGCTCTGTTCCGCGAGAACGGCCCACTTGGGCTGGCCTTACAACTCAAGGAAGAGGGTAAGACGCGTTTCATCGGCTTCAGCGGGCACACCGTCGAAACGGCGTTACAGGCGGTCGAAAGCGGGCACATCGACATCCTGATGTTCCCGGTCAACATGGCAGGGAACGCCGTCCCCGGCAAGAAGGAATTGCTGAAGACGTGCCAGGCGCGCGGCGTGGGTGTGGTGGCCATGAAGCCTCTGGGTGGCGGCAAGCTACTGCAAGGCCCACGCACCGTGCGGGTGTCACATTACCAGATGGGCGGTGAGGTGTTGAAGCTTACGAAGCGCGTACCGATTACGCCAGTACAATGTCTGCATTACACGCTTTCGCAGATGGGCGTCTGCACGGCGATTCCCGGCTGCGCCAGTGTGGAGGAATTGCGCGGCGGGCCACAGGTATGCGGCGTCCTGGCCTACGAGGACGCAACGGAAGCAGAGAAAGACTTCTCCGAAGTCATCGCGGACTTCGAGCAGTACACGCCCGGCGAGTGCGTCTACTGCAATCACTGCCTGCCGTGCCCGGCACAAATCGACATCGGGCAAGCGCTCCGCTTGTTCGATATGGCGCAGCAGGACTTCACCCCGACGATCCGCGCCACTTACGATGCAATGCCGACACACGCCTCGGATTGTACCGCGTGCGGCGCATGCGAGAAACGTTGCCCGTTTGGCGTCCCTACCGTTGCACGCATCGCTGAAGCCGCCGCTTTCTTCGGGTAACTTTTGGGTAAGGGTTCGTAAAAGAATAATTCCGCGCAGGGTGATATAATGCAGCCATCTCGAATCAAGAAATGGCGCTATGAAACCAGAAATCACACAAGTCGTGCATCAATGTCAATGTAGCATCTGTCAAG